>OAXA01000024.1_pt1 | contig 33611 bp, 23 predicted proteins | sample 1501441 | NCBI WGS metagenome assembly OAXA01 (sample SAMEA2580299, study PRJEB22360) | human gut metagenome | biome: human gut; feature: human-associated habitat; material: faeces | place: Denmark | collected 2008/2010
GAGCGGATGACGGGCGCGGGGCGCGCGCGGGGCCGGGTGCAAAAGCCGTTGACCGAGATCTTCCGCGAGGCACTCACCGCACCGGCTGTCGACGGTGAGAACCCGCCCCGCACCGAGGAGACCACACGATGACGACCACGAGCACGACTACCCGTCCCTCCGGCGCCACGCCCGACGCCTCCATGTCCGCCTGGGCCGAGATCCGGCTCGTGGCCGGGCGCGAGCTGCGCACCCAATTACTGAAGAAGTCAGCCGTCATCTCCCAGATCATCATGATGGTGCTGGTCGTGGCCGGCATCGTCGCCTACGGCTACTTCTCCGGCGGACAGGACGAGCCCTACCGGCTGGGTGTGACCGGGAGCAGCGCCACTGCGGTCCAGGCCCTCACTGACGCCGCCGGCTCTGAGCTCACGACCTCCTCTGGCCGGCCCGTCGAGATCGTGGACCTGACGGGTCAGGACCCGGCCACCACGCTGGGCGAGGACAGTGCGGACCAGGCCGGGCACGTCGACATGGTCCTGGACCTCGCTGCCGACCAGCCCGAGCTGATGGTCCAGGAGAAGGCGGACCAGGGTGTGGTGGCAGCGCTGAGCGCCCTCATCCAGCAGCGCGCGCTGGCCGACCAGGTCGCTGCCCTGGGTGGGGACCCCGCGGCGGTGAGCCAGGCGGTGGCTGAGGCAGCTCCGAGCGTGACGGTCCTGGACCCGCCGTCGAGCGACCGAGCGGACGCCGGGGTGCGCTACACGACCCTCATGATCGTCAACATCCTGCTCTTCATCGTCATCATGGGTGGAGGCCAGGTCATCGCCATGGGCGTGGTGGAGGAGAAGTCAAGCCGGATCGTGGAGATCCTCCTGGCCTGCGTGCGCCCGACCTCCCTGCTGGCCGGCAAGGTGATCGGGACGGGTCTGGCCGTCATCTCCTCCTACGCGCTTATCGCCGTCGTGGCCGCCGCGGTCCAGGACACCGCGGCTGGGCCCGCCGCGACCGCTGCCGTCATGGACGTCCTGCCGAACACGGACCTGCGTCTGGACTCGGTGGTGGCGGTCATGCTGGTGTGGATGGTCGTCGGTTTCGCGACCTTCGCGATCCTCTTCGGGGCCGCAGGCGCCCTGGTCAGCCGTCAGGAGGACATGGGCAACGTGACCATGCCGATCATGATGCTGGCGATGGTGCCCTACATGCTCTCCTTCGTCATGGCCATGGGCAGTCCCCAGTCGGTGGTGTGGCGGGTTCTGGCCTACATCCCGCCCTTCTCCGCCTTCCTCATGCCGGCACGCCTGACCTTCGGGTACTCCGACTGGGGTGAGCAGGCGATCGCGCTGGCGATCGCGCTGGCAGTCCTGCCCCTGCTGGTGCGCCTGGCCGCTCGCGTCTACACCCGGGCCGTGACCCGCATGGGCGCCAGGGTCCCGCTCAAGGAGGTGCTGGGACGCCGGGCCGCCTGATCCTGCGTCATCGCGCAGCCGGCGGTGCTGGTCAGCGCATGTGGGCCGTCCCAGTACCGCCGGGATGCCTCACTCAGCCAGCTCGGGGAACCAGATCGCGATCTCGCGCTCGGCTGACTCATCCGAGTCCGAGCCGTGGATGAGGTTCTCGATGGCGTCCGTGCCCCAGTCACGCCCCAGGTCCCCGCGGATCGTGCCAGGAGGCGCCGTCGTCGGGTCGGTCGGGCCGATCAAGGAACGCAGCCCCTCCACCACACGGTGCCCGCGAGCTACCACCGCCACGAGCGGACCGGAGGTCATGTACTCCACGATCGAGGGGTAGAAGGGCTTGTCCACGTGCTCGGCGTAGTGACGCTGGAGGATCTCAGGCGTGGCGATCTCACGGCGCAGCGCGATGAGGTCATACCCCTTGGCGTCGATACGGCGCAGGATCTCCCCGGTGAGGTGACGCTGGACGGCGTCAGGCTTGATAAGGATGAGGATGCGGCCCGGGGCCTCAGCCATGGCACTCCTTCGGTAGACGGTACGTATCTCCCGCTCCACCATGGCCCGGACAGGCCAGGAGGGGCGAGGTCGTGCTGCACGCTACACGAGGCAGCCAGCTCCCGGTAGCACCCTCGCGTCCCTCAGCGAGGGTCAGCTCTCCTGGTCCACGGCGGCCAGCGCGGTGTCCGCGGCAGCCTGGATGAGCAGCGCCGTCGAGCAGGCTCCGGGGTCCAGGTGCCCACGCGAGCGCTCCCCCAGGAAGGAGGCACGTCCCTTGCGCGCCTTGAGGGGCAAGGTCTCCTGCGCGCCCTCGTGCGCCGCCGTGGCCGCAGCCTGGAGGACCTCGACCGGGCCCTCGCCGCGATCGGCGGCCTGACGCGCCGAGGCGGGCTGCCAGGCGTCCAGCATCGTCTTGTCCCCGGCCTCGGCCCGTCCCCGCAGCCTCACGGCGTCAGCTGCCTCCTGGAGCATCTGCGCCACCTGCGCACCATCGACCTGCGCGCCGTCGACCGTGTGGGAGGCCCGCAGCATGGCCGTGCCCAGCAGCGGCCCGGCGGCACCGCCCACCGTGGTGATGAGCGAGGTCGCCACCAGCTGGAGCACCTCCCCAGCCGTCGTGGGAGCCTGCCCCGCAGCCGCGACCTCGTCCAGTCGCGCCACGGCGGCGTTGTACCCACGCTCCAGGTTCGCGCCGTGGTCGCCGTCGCCGATCGCTGTGTCCAGGGCGGTCAGGGCGTCGCGGTGCTCCTGCACCACGACGGCGCTGCGTCGTACCCACTGGATCGCCCACTCGGCGTCGAGGCTCATGCCATCTCCTTCTTCAGTTCGTCTCATGCGCACTCACGCGCACCACCCGTATGCTTGTTTAAGTCTCCCACGCCATTCCACCTGTGGCGAGGTCTGGGAGCCCACACCCGTCTCAGGCGCGGTGGAACAGCGCCCTGGCCTCAGCCGCCAGGACGACGGACCCGACGATGAGCACGCCTGAGGCCGTCATCGGAGCGTCAAAGCCCTCGGACAGCGCCACGGCCTGCTCGACGCCGGAACCCAGGTCCTCGGCCACGATGACACGGTCCTCGCCGTAGACCTCCCGCGCCACGGCGGCCAGGTCCTCGACCTCCATGGCCCGCGGAGAGTCCATGGGGACAACGACCACGGCGTCCGTCGCCGGCTCCAGGACGGAGAGGATCCCCTCGACGTCCTTGTCCGCCATCGCCCCGACCACGGCCACCAGGTGCTGGAAGCCGAAGGCCTCCTGCACGGCCGGGACCAAGGCGGACACGCCGTGCGGGTTGTGCCCGGCGTCCACGATCACGGTCGGCGAGGAGCGCAGCACCTCCAGGCGCCCGGGCGAGGTCGCCGCAGCGAACCCGTCCTGGACCACCCGGGCCGGCAGAGCCCGCCCGGCGAAGACCGCCTCCGCCGCGGCCAGGGCGAGCAGGGCGTTATGAGCCTGGTACTGCCCGTGCAGGGGGATGAAGACGTCCTCGTAGGTAGCTGCCGCCGTCTTGAGAGTGACCATCTGTCCCCCCACAGCCAGCGTGCGGTCCACCACCTGCAGCACTCCGGCGTCCGTGGCGTCCGGGTCTTCCTGCGTCCCCAGCTCGCGGCGCCACACCACGGCGTGGGCCGCAGCGGCCTCAGCGATGACCTCCTGGGCCTGGCGAGGCTGGGTGGAGGTGATGAGGGTGGCGCCATCCTTGATGATGCCGGCCTTGTTGGAGGCGATCTGCTCGATCGTGTCCCCCAGCCAGGCCTGGTGGTCACGGCCGATGGGCGTGATGACCTCGACGGCGGAGTCGACGACGTTGGTCGAGTCCCAGGTACCGCCCATGCCGACCTCGATCACCGCGACGTCCACCGGGTAGTCGGCGAAGGCCGCGAAGGCCATGACGGTCAGGACCTCGAAGAAGGACATCCTCGGGCCGCCGCTCGCCTGCGAGCGCTCGTCCACCATGGCGACGTAGGGGGCCACGTCCTCCCAGGCGGCGATGAAGCCCTCCTCGCTGATGGGCTCACCGTCCAGGCTGATGCGCTCGCGGATGGTGGCCAGGTGCGGGCTGGTGAACCGGCCGGTGCGCATCCCCGTGGCCGCCAGCAGCCGCTCGGGCATCCGCGCCGTCGCGGTCTTGCCGTTGGTGCCGGTGATGTGGACGACCGTGTAGGTGCGTTCGGGGTGGCCGATGATGTCGAGGACCGCCTCGACACGCTCCAGGGAGGGCTGGACCTTGTGCTCAGGGGCGCGAGAGAGGATCTCGGCCTCAACCTGGCGCATACGCGCCGAGACCTCGACGCCGTGGGCGGCTGCGCGCAGATCGGCCTGGTGCTGCTCGATCTCGCTGGCCAGCTCCTCACCCAGGTCGGTGGGATCATCCGCCTGCGGCAGGACCGGCTCCCACTGGTCCCAGTCGTCGCTGTCGTCCTCGTCGACCTCAGCGAGCAGGGCGTCGAGCTGGTCCAGGTCGCCGGAGCCCGTCGAACCCAGCATGTTGTGAGCCACCAGCTCACGCAGGGCCTGCAGGTCCTCTTCCTCCTGTGCCGCCTCGCGCTCGGCCTGCGAGATACCGGCCTCACGCACCTGCGCCAGGGTCAGGGACCCGTCCTGGCCTACCAGCGAGTCCTCCTCCTGCGCGGCCTCCAGGTAGGGCATCAGCGCGGGATCAATGCCCTCGATGCCGGCGATGCGCCCCTCGGCCTGGGCGGCGAGCTCCGCGCGCAGGGCCTCCAGGCCCTCACTGGGCCGGGCATCGCCGAAGACGGCGTCGACGACCTCCTCGCCCTCGGCGCCCTCAGGGATACCGAAGGCGGCTCCCGGGTGCTGGCCGGTGACGTCGTCGTGCGTGGTGGACATGCTGCGCTCCCCTGCTCGTGTGCGGACCTGGACCAGCCTAGCCACCGCTAACCGCGCGGTGCTCACGCAGCCGTCCGCTCACGGTGAGACCGATGCGAGAGGGGTCACGCTGGAGGCCTGACGCCCCTGCCCAGCATGGGCGGCCGGGCGGGGCAGTCCGTATGATCCGATATATATAGACAGTGCGCCGCGTCGCCGTGGCGAGGCGCAGGCAACAGGTACCGCCCCTGCGGGCCGTCACAGGCAAAGGAGTCACCCATGGACACCAGCACCGCTCCCCTCACCGAGCTTCCTCCCGTCGGCGCGTGGCTGAGCGACATGGACGGCGTGCTCGTGCGCGAGCACCGCGCCCTTCCCGGGGCCCAGGAGTTCCTCGACGCGCTGAAGGAGAGGGATCTGCCCTTCCTGGTGCTGACCAACAACTCGATCTTCACCAACCGTGACTTGTCCGCGCGCCTGGAGCGCTCGGGCCTGGAGATCCCCGAGGACCGGATCTGGACCTCGGCCAACGCCACGGCGGCCTTCCTGTCCCAGCAGTCGCCCCGTTCGTCCGCCTTCGTCATCGGTGAGGCCGGCCTGACCACCGCCCTGCACAACGCGGGCTACATCATGACGGACCAGGACCCGGAGTACGTGGTGCTGGGCGAGACCCGCAACTACTCCTTCAACGCGCTCACCCACGCGATCCGGCTCATCGAGAAGGGCGCCAAGTTCATCGCCACCAACCCTGATGTCACCGGCCCCTCTGACGAGGGCACGCTGCCGGCCACCGGGAGCGTGGCAGCGATGATCAAGGCCGCCACCGGCCGCTCGCCCTACTTCGTGGGCAAGCCGAACCCCGTCATGATCCGCGCGGGTCTGAACGCCATCGGCGCCCACTCCACCACGGCCGCGATGGTCGGTGACCGGATGGACACCGACGTGCGCGCCGGCGTCGAGGCGGGTCTGCGCACCTACCTGGTCCTGTCCGGCTCGACCTCGCGTGAACAGGTCTCGCTCTTCCCCTTCCGTCCCTTCGCCATCCACGACGGTATCGGCGACCTCATCGCCCACATCGAGGCCGGGGACTGACGGGGTCTCCCCCCCCCACGAGACGGCGCCGCCACCTTCACACAGAGGGTGGCGGCGCCGTCGCGCTCAGCAGGTCTCAGGCCGTGGCGACCTCGGCGCTGGGCTGGCTGCCCTCCGGGCCGGTGACGAGGTCGATCGCCACGCAGCTGGTCTCAGCCTTGATGAGGTCGAGGTGGGCTCCTGTCCAGGCGTCCTTGTCCGCCGGGACCGTGAGGGTCAGGCGGGCCGGAGCGCCGATCTCCAGGTCGGCGGCCTTGCGCTCGTCCTGGACCAGGCGGATGAGGTCACGCGCCCAGCCCTCGGCCTCCAGCTGCTCGTCCAGGGCGGTGTCGAGCACGATGAAGGCGCCCGAGGCCAGCATCGTGGCAGACAGGGACTCGTCCTCGACGTCGATCCGGTTGGTCAGGGTGAAGGCTGAGTCCTCGGCCTCCAGCACCACCGCGGCGCTGTCCAGGACGACGGCGTCAAAACGCACGTCCCCGTCCTCGGTCAGCGTCCACTCCCCTGCCTTGACGGCGGCGAAGAGCTTAGAGGTGAGCTTGCGGACCTCAGGGGCGAAGGCACGCGGGTTGAGGGTGAGCACCTGCTCCACGTGGTAGCCGGCGTCGGCCGCGTCCAGGATGCGCACCTCCTTGACGTTGACCTCCTCGGCGATCAGCGAGCGGAAGGGAGCCAGACCCGCCGGGTCCGAGGTGGCGATGGTCAGCGTGCGCAGCGGCTGACGCACGCGCAGCTTCTCCGCCTTGCGCAGGCTCAGCGCCGCCGAGACCGCGTCACGGGCCTCGTCCATGGCAGTGACCAGCGCCTGGTCGGCCACGTGGGCGGGCAGGACGGGCCAGTCGGTCAGGTGCACCGAGCGCCCGCCGGTCAGTCCACGCCAGATCTCCTCGCTCACCAGCGGAGCCAGCGGCGCCATGACCTCGGTGAGCACCCGCAGCACGGTGGCCAGAGTGTCGAAGGCCGGGCGCCACACCTGCTCCTCGGCGTCGGAGAAGCGCGAGCGGGAGGTGCGCAGGTACCAGTTGGTCAGCACGTCGATGAACTCACGCACGCTGGCGGTGGCACCGGTGACGTCGTAGGCGCTCATCTGGGTGCGCACCGTGTCCGCCAGGTCCTTGACGCGGGCCAGGACGTAGCGGTCCATGACCGCCAGGCTTCCGCGCGGGCCAAACAGGGAGGGGTCCGTCAGGTCCAGGCCGTCACTGACGTACCCCTGGCCGCCATTGACCTTGCCGGCGTAGAGGGTGAAGAAGTACCAGGTGTTCCACAGCGGCAGGAGAACCTGACGCACGGTGTCACGGATGGCCTGGTCCGTCACGGAGAGGTTGCCTCCGCGCACCACCGGACTGGACAGCAGGAACCAGCGCATCGCGTCGGCACCGTCGCGGTCGAAGACCATGTTGACGTCCGGGTAGTTGCGCAGGGACTTGCTCATCTTCTGCCCGTCCTCACCCAGCAGGATGCCGTGGGAGACCACGGAGGTGAAGGCAGGACGGTCGAACAAGGCGGTAGCCAGCACGTGGAGGAGGTAGAACCAGCCGCGGGTCTGGCCGATGTACTCCACGATGAAGTCCCCGGGGTTGTGGGACTCGAACCACTCGACGTTCTCGAAGGGGTAATGCACCTGGGCGTAGGGCATCGAGCCGGACTCGAACCAGCAGTCCATGACGTCGGGGATACGGCGCATCATCGACTTGCCGGTCGGGTCGTCCGGGTTGGGACGCACCAGCTCGTCGATGGCGGGGCGGTGCAGGTCGGTGACCTTGACGCCGAAGTCGCGCTCGAGCTCAGCGAAGGAGCCGTAGACGTCGCGCCGCGGGTAGGCCGGGTCGTCGGACTCCCACACGGGGATCGGGGCGCCCCAGAACCGGTTGCGCGAGATCGACCAGTCGCGCGCACCCGCCAGCCAGTTGCCGAAGATGCCGTCCTTGATGTGGGACGGGGTCCAGGTGATCTGCTGGTTGAGCTCGATCATACGGTCACGGAACTTGGTCACGGCCACGAACCAGGAGGACACGGCCTTATAGATCAGCGGCTTACGGCAGCGCCAGCAGTGCGGGTAGCTGTGGACGTAGCTCTTCTGCTGGACCAGGACGGCACGCTTGGCCTCCTCACGCCGGGCCATGGGGCCCGAGGCGTCACGCAGGTCCACCGTGATCGGCTTGTTGGCCTCGAAGACCTGCAGGCCCTGGTAGTCATGGACCTCGGAGGTGAAGCAGCCGCCGTCGTCCACCGGCAGGACGGGAGCGATCCCGGCCTCCTGGCACACGAACATGTCATCCTCACCGAAAGCCGGAGCGATGTGGACCAGGCCGGTACCGTCCTCGGTGGTGACGTAGTCGCCGGAGATGATGGTCCAGCCCTTGGGGCCGGGGGCCGCGCCCTCGGCACGGTGCCCGGCGTCGTCGTAGTAGTCGAAGATCGGGTGGTAGCGCCGCCCCACCAGCTCCCTGCCCTTCAGGCGTGCGAGGATCTCGGGCTCCTCGCCCAGCTCCTTGGCGTAGGCGCCCAGGCGAGCCTCGCCGAGGACCACGTCCGCTCCGGCAACCGGGGAGTCGAGGTCCTCGGGAACGTGGACGATGACGTAGTCGATGTCGGGGCCGGCGGCCACGGCCTCGTTGGAGGGCAGGGTCCACGGCGTCGTCGTCCAGATCAGGGCCAGCTCGGGGGTGGTGGCGCCCTCACGCAGCGGCTCCTCCAGGCGCAGGCCCACCGTGACCGTGTTGTCCTGACGGTCCTGGTAGACGTCGTCATCCATCTTGAGCTCGTGGTTGCTCAGCGGCGTGCGGTCGTGCCAGCAGTAGGGCAGGACGCGGTAGCCCTGGTAGGCCAGGCCCTTGTCATACAGGGTCTTGAAGGCCCAGATGACCGACTCCATGTAGTCGGGGTTGAGCGTCTTGTAGTCGTTGTCGAAGTCGACCCAGCGCGCCTGGCGGGTGACGTAGCCCTCCCACTCATGGGTGTAGCGCAGCACCGAGGAGCGGCAGGCCTCGTTGAAGGCCTTGATGCCGATGCCGCCGGGGCGGGTGATCTCGGAGACGTCGTCGATGCCGAGCTCGCGCTGGGCCTCCAGCTCGGCGGGCAGGCCGTGGGTGTCCCAGCCGAAGCGGCGCTCCACGCGCTTGCCCATCTGGGTCTGGAAACGGCCGACGGCGTCCTTGACGTAGCCGGTCAGCAGGTGACCGTAGTGGGGCAGGCCGTTGGCGAAGGGCGGGCCGTCGTAGAAGACAAACTCGTTGGAGTGGCCGTTGTCGTCGTAGGCGGGACGGAAGTCAACCGACTCCTTGAAGGTGCCGTCCTGCTTCCAGTAGGCCAGGACCTCCTCCTCCATCTGCGGGAAGGAGGGCGAGGGGGACACGCCGGCCCCGTCGCGGTGCAGGGGGTAGGCGGCCGGGTGGAAGGACTGGCCGGTGTGGGTGGTGGCCTGGGCGTCAGCCATGGGGTGCCTCGCGTCGTGCTCGTGAACAACCGTGTCTCACGAGGACGACGCCGCACCTCCCTCGTGCCCTGGCAGGCCGAGGGCGGGCGGTACCGCGGTACCACCTCGCTTGACGCGCACGAGGCGCGACCGCTCCTTGGGAGGCTGTACGGGCCTCACCCGCCCGGGTCTAGTGAGGCTGACGGCGGCGCGTGCGCGACGTCGTCGGCCCGTTCTTCCGGGAGGCTCGCCGGTGATACCCGCAGGCCGTGAGGCTGCGGCCGGGTCAGTGCCTGATTGGCGCCGAGTGTATCCGGGCGGGCCTGGCAGGCACCAGCCTGGGCGGCACACCAGGAGCGTCAACCTCGCCACACTGCCCTAGCGCGCCACGGGCTCGCGGTTACCCAGGCGTACCTTCTCCACCTTCTTCTCCATCTCGAAGTCCGATTCCTTGAAACCGAAGAAGTACGTGCACACGAAGGACACGACCAGAGTGACCACCGAGGCGATCCAGAAGCCGGTGAAGGAGGAGTTAAGCCCCTCGGGGTTGACGAAGGAGGGGAAGCCGACGAAGGCGCCGATGAAGCCCCACATGTTGACGTCGAAGAGCCCAGTGAGCAGGCCGCCCACGGCTCCACCGATCGAGGCGGTGATGAAGACCCGGCCGTACTTGAGGTTGAGGCCGTACATGGCCGGCTCGGTCACCCCGCACATCGCCGAGATCGTGGCAGGTCCTGCCAGGCGCTTGACCCGTACGTTCTTGGCATTGATCCAGATCGCCAGCGCCCCACCGCCCTGGGCGATCATGGACACCGAGACGATGGCGTTGAGCGGCGAGTATCCCGGGTCGGCGATCTGCTGGGAGATGATAGGGATGACGGCCCAGTGCAGGCCGAAGATGACCAGGCACTGGTACAGGCCACCGATGACGAAGCCCGCCACTGGGTAGGACAGGGAGAGCACCCAGGTCATGCCAGAGGCGATGGCTCCCGAGATCGTCATGACGATCGGGCCGAAGACCACGAGCACGAGGGCGGAGACGATGAAGATCTCCAGCAGCGGGGCAAAGATCGATCGCACGACGGCGGGGATGACCTTCTTCAGCCAGGGCTCGATGCGCGAGGCCAGCCAGGCTGCCACGATGATCGGGAAGATGGAGTAGGCGTAGGCGTTGCCCTCCGGCAGCGCCACGGGCAGGCCGAAGAAGTCAGAGTTGAAGACGGTACGTCCGATCTGAGCGGTGACGGTGTGGCCCTCGGTGGCCGGGTTGGACATGGCCACGACGCTGGGATAGGTCAGCACCCCACCGATGATCGCCACGATGATGGGGGCCGACCCCAGGCGGCGGGCCGCGGTGAAGCCGATGATGATGGGCAGGAAGTAGAACATCGACGAGCTCATGGCGTCGATGAAGGTGTAGGTCGGGGTCCCGGAGTCCACCACGTCGAGCTGGGTGAGCAGGGCCAGGATGCCCTTGAGGATGCCGGAGGCCGCCAGGACGCCGATGACCGGGATCATGGAGCCGGTGATGACACCGATGAGGCTGGAGAAACCGTACTCCCCGGACACCGGACGCCCGTCCTGATCCACCGGCCCGAAGGGAGCCCGTGCCGGTCCACCGAACTTGCTCACCCAGTTAGTGGGCAGCGAGCCGTCAGCCTTGGCGGGACGGATGTAGAAGTAGTCGCGGTAGCGCTGGTGGCCTGCAAGCGCGGCCTGGAACCAGGCGTGCTGGGTGGAGACGTGGTTGAGGACCATGTCGAGCATGGGGCTGATGCCGTGCGCCGCCAGCGCCTGGGTCAGAGCGTCAAAGTCCTCCATCGCGCCCATGGCCGGGTCGATGGCCCGGTAGTCGGCGATGTCATAGCCGTTGTCCCGCCCCGGTGAGGGGTAGAAGGAGTTGAGCCAGACGTAGTCCACCCCGAGGGAGGCGATATAGGGGACCTTCTCGATCACCCCTCGCAGGTCCCCGACGCCGTCGCCGTCGGTGTCCCGGTAGGACTTGGGGTAGACCTGGTAGACGACGGCGTCGTGGAAGCCGTGCTGGGCTCTCATGCCACTCCTCACTTACGCAATCTGGACTCAGCGTGTGATTGAGTACGCACCGTTGACGACGGTTGCGCAAGCCCCGCCAGCTCGGCTCAGGTAGGCGTAGGCAGGATCAGGCTGACTCAGACAACGTCCTGGACGGTCCCCACGATCCCGGTCCCGGCCGCAGAGTCGGAGGTGGAGCCAGAGCCCTCATCCTGAAGGACTCCGCTGCCACCTGATGATCCACCCTCATCGCCCGAGTCCTGCGAGTCAGAGCCCTGCGAGCCCGAGTCAGGCGTGGTCCGCCCTGCCTGTCCAGATCCGTCCTGCCCCTGCTGCCCCGAGGCCCCGGGCCCCCTGGCCGCCGCCACCAGGTCCGCCCTGGCCACCCGGTCCGGCAAACGAGCCCTGCTCCGGCGCCCCGTCAGAGCCCACCAGGGCATGGGTACCCCAGCCCAGTCCGAAGGAGGCTGCAACCACCGCGACACTGGCGGCCACGCGCACCGACAGACGGCGGTACCACGGTTTCCGAGCAGCCGCCGCCTCAGCGGCCACCAGACCGAGCAGGCCATCGGCGCCAGCCACAGGCTGAGCAGGGGTGAGATGGGAAGACACGCCATCGCGCTGCAGCGTCGGCGCCTGCTCGCCACCCTCGGGCTGCTTCGGTTCCCCAGCCGTGGGCAGCGTGGCCGTCACCTGCTGATACTGGACAGCACTGCCTTGCGGGGATGCGTCGTCGTGCGCCGGAAGGCTGCCGGTGGGCTCGTCGTGGCCGCTCATGAGTCTCCTCTCGGGATCCCCTCCACTCCTGTGGAGTTACCCCCGAGACTACGAGCGTCCCCTCATTGCCTTCTGACTAGTTCTTATGACCTTTCTGTGACCCTGATGGGCTCACAGTGTCCGCGCGACGACGGTGTTGGAAGCCTGCGCTCGCGGCCGGACGATGAGGGAGTCAATGTTGACGTGGGCCGGTCGCTCCAGGGTCCACACCACGCACTCAGCCACGTCCTCGGCACTCAGCGGCGCCTGGACACCGGCATAGACCGCCTCCGCCCTGGCCCGGTCACCATGGAAGCGGTTAAGGGAGAACTCCTCGGTCGCCACCATGCCCGGAGCAACCTCGATGACGCGCACCGGCTCCCCCACCAGCTCCAGACGCAGGGTGTTGGCGATGATGCGCTCGGCGTGCTTGGCCGCGACGTAGCCGGCGCCTCCCGGGTAGGTGTCATGGGCAGCGGTCGAGGTCAGGAACAGCACATCCCCTCCACGCTCACGCAGACCGGGCAGGAAGGCCTGAGTCACCGCGAGCGCGCCGAGCACGTTGCGCTCGTACATCGCGGCCCACTCCCCTGCCTTCCCGTCAGCCACCGAGTCCGTCCCCAGGGCGCCACCGGCGTTGTTGACGACGGCGTCAACCGGGCCGCCCGCCAGCACCTCGCGTGCCAGGCGAGCGACGTCGTCGGGCTCCTGCAGGTCCGCTGCCACCCAGCCGCAGCCGGCCTCGTCAGCCAGTGCCTGGAGGCGCTCAGCCCGCCGAGCGGTGGCGACCACCTCCCAACCGTGACGGCGCAGGAGACGGACGGTGGCTGCTCCGATCCCGGTGGAGGCTCCGGTGACGACGGCGCGGCGGACGGGGGCGGTGGAGGTGGTAGTCATAGGAGCATTCTCCCGCCGCGCCGCCCCTGCGCGATAGTGTGAGGCCATGCACGTCGACGACGCCGCGCCATCTGCACTGCCGGGTACCGCCACTGCGGCTCCGGGCCACTCCAGGCAGGAACCCGGCTGGGTCCGGCACGCCATCGCCTGGCACGTCTACCCGCTGGGCGCCGTCGGCGCCGAGCCGCTGTGTCCGCCTGGAGACCCGCAGGACCCTGACTCGTCGGCCGGGTTGGTGGCCGATGAGCACCGCCTGGCGCGGCTCCTGCCCTGGCTGGACCACCTCATCACCCTGGGCGCCAATGTCCTGCTGCTCGGGCCGGTCTTCCACTCCATGTCCCACGGCTACGACACGGTTGACTACTACCACGTCGACCCCAGGCTGGGCACCAACGAGGACCTGAAAGTCCTCATCGACCAGGCCCATGCGCGCGGCATCAGGGTGGTCCTCGACGGCGTCTTCAACCACACCGGGATCGAGCACCCTTCCTTCGCCGGTCTGGCTCAGAGCGGCCCACGCTCGCCCGAGGCAGGGATGTACCGGCTTTCCTGGCCTGAGGGGAGCTGGGCGCCGGGCGCCGCCCCCAGTGACTACGCTCGCTTCGAGGGGCAGGAATGGCTGCCCGAGCTGGACCACACCAGCCCTGACGTGGTGGAGATGGTCAGCGAGGTGATGGAGCACTGGTGCGCTCTTGGGGTGGACGGGTGGCGGCTGGACGCTGCCTACGCCGTCCCGCCAGCCTTCTGGACCCAGGTCCTGCCCCGACTGCGCTCGCGCTTTCCTGAGGTGTATGTCTTCGGCGAGGTGATCCACGGCGACTACGCCCAGGTGGTCACGGACTCCGGCATGGACTCGGTTACCCAGTACGAGCTGTGGCAAGCGGTCTGGCACGGCCTGGCTGAGGAGAACTTCTACGAGCTCGACTGGTGCCTGGGCCGCCACGCCCACCTCCTGCCCGTCTTCGTGCCGGTCACCTTCCTCGGCAACCACGACACCACGCGCATCGCCAGCGCACTGGGCTGCCGTCCCGGTGGGGCGCGCCGGCTCGCCCACGCCGTCGCCCTGCTCATGACGCTGCCTGGCACGCCCGTTATCTACTACGGGGACGAGGAAGGGCTCGAGGGGGTCAAGGAGGAGAGGCTGGGAGGCGACGACGCGGTGCGCCCTGCGCTGCCGGCCGAGCCCTGGTCACGTCAGCCAGCCCTGCCCACCGGCCAGCGCCCAGGGGCTGAGGTTGAGGACCTCTACCGCCAGCTCATCGCGCTGCGCCGTCGCCTGTCCTGGCTCCATGACGCCGAGGTCACCACCGTGCACCTGGACAACCGGCTCCTCAGCCTCAGGCTGGCCCCCAGAGCCAAGGAGCCGGGAGGTCAGGATGCCGGCACCTCACCGACCTCGGTGGTCCTGGCCTTGTCCCTGGAGGAGCACGAGGCCTGGCTGCCCACCCGCGGCGCGCACACGGTCCTGGCCACGGACCGTCAAGCACCCGCCCCGCGCGCCGAGCGCGACGGCGTCGTCCTGCCACCGTGCGGATGGGCGGTGCTGGGCTGACCGGGCAGCATGCCCCGCCGTCGTCCCTGGTATCTCAGTTCAGCATCCCGAACAGGTCCTTGGGGTCGCTGGGCGCGGCGACGAGGTCGATCTCCTCGTAGAAGCGCTCTCCTCCCTGCTGCTTGAGGCAGTCCTCCAGGAAGACCAGGCCCGTGAAGTCCTCGACCGCGAAGCCGACGCCGTCGTAGACCGTGACCTGCTCGACGCTCGTGCGCCCTGGCTGAGCGCCTGCCAGCACCTCCCACAGCTCGGTGACCGGGTAGTGCGCCGGCTTGGCCTGGATCTCCCCCTCGATCCGGGTCTGCGGGGTGTGCTCGGTGAAGACCGGGCCCATGTCCAGGATGCCGGGGTCGAGCTCGGTCTTGCCCGGGCAGTCGCCCCCGATGGCGTTGAGGTGGACGCCGGGGCGGATGTCGTGGCGGGACAGGACCTGAGCGTTGCGCTTGTCCGCGGTACAGGTGGTGATGATGTCCGCCCCGGCCACGGCTTGGGAAGCCGAGTCGGCGATCTCGACCTCGATGTCGTAGGCGGCGAGGTTGCGGCGCAGCTTCTGGCTGGCCGCCGGGTCGACGTCGTAGACGCTCACCCGCTCGATCGGCCGCACGGCCCGGTTGGCCAGCACCTGGAACTCCGACTGCGAGCCGGCACCGATGAGGGCCAGGTGGCGCGAGTCCTGCCGGGCCAGCAGGCGGGTGACCATCCCAGAGGTTGCTGCGGTACGCAGGGCGGTGAGCAGAGTCATCTCCGCCAGCAGCCGCGGGTAGCCATTGTGGACGTCAGCCAGGACGCCGAAGGCGGTGACCGTCTGATATCCCCGAGCGGGGTTGGAAGGGTGGACGTTGACGAACTTGAAGGCGTAGGTCTGCCCGTCGCTGGTGGGCATGAGCTCGATGACGCCGATCTCGGAGTGCGAGGCCACACGCGGACGAAGCTCAAAGCTGTCCCACCGCCTGAAGTCCTTCTCCATCGCTTCGATCATGCCGGCCAGCAAGGTCTGCGGCCCGGTCTGCCTCATCCAACGAACCATGTGGGGAACGTCGACGAATCGCATCGTTACTCCTTGGAGCCACGGTCACCGCTGTCGCCCTCGCCCTCGTTGGCACCGACGAGCTGACCGTCATCTCGACTGTACGGGCCGGTGACCAAGCAGGCAACGTCTTTGACGGAGCTGATCTACTAGCCTGGCCGCATGACGACTTTTGGCTTCATCGGTGCGGGCAACATGGCGGGCGCGATCGTGCGTGGGGCGGTGGCAGCAGGCCTGACCCGCCGCGCTGACAAGGGCGGGGCGGGCCACCGAGTCCTGGTGACCTCTGCCCACGGCTCGGCGGCCCGGTTGGCGCAGCAGACCGGCGCTGAGCTCGTGGCGCAGGCCAGCGCGCTGGTCCAGGAGTCGGACGTCGTCGTCCTGGCCGTCAAGCCGCATGTGATCCCCGGAGTCCTGGAAGAGCTCAGTCAGGAGCTCGCAGCGAGCAAGCCCCTCGTGGTCTCCATCGCGGCGGGACTGAGCCTGGAGAAGCTGGAGGCGATGCTGCCCGCGGGCACCCGCGTGGTGCGAGCGATGCCGAATATGGCGGCAGCGGTGGGCGAGTCCATGACGGCGCTGGCGGCCGGGAGCGCAGCCGGCCAGGAGGATCTGGACATCGTCGAGGAGCTCATGGCGGCCGTCGGACGCACAGTGGTGCTTGCGGAGAAGGACTTCTCCGCCTTTATCGGGCTGGCTGGCTCCTCCCCCGCCTTCGTCTTCACCTTTATTGACGCCCTGGCACGTGCCGGCGTGCTGGGTGGGATCCCCAAGGCCCAGGCTGTCGAGATCGTCGCGCAAGCGGTGGCGGGCTCAGCCCGCACGGTCCAGGCGGAGGCGGAGCGGCGCGAGCGCGGCGAGGCAGGGCGGACGCCCGCCGACCTCGTTGACGCCGTGTGCTCGCCAGGCGGGACCACTGTGGCCGGGGTGGTCGCGATGGAGCAGGCAGGCTTCTCCTGCGCAGTCATTGAGGCCTTCCGTGCCACCGTGGCCCGGGACCGGGAGCTCGGGGCCTAGCCCTCCACCCGCATCAAGACCGCATCAAGACCGGGGTTTCCTGTGTGCAACCGGGGGCTACGCACCGTCTAGCCCCCGGTTCAGAACGCCACATCGCAGTGGCCCACCCAGCCCGTTTCTCTATCGTCGTTCCCACTTGCATTATGCAGACACCTTGCTAAACTCCCTTTCATTAAAGATGTGGTGCGGACCACTGACGTCACGCCACAAGAAAGGGCTCAAAGATGAGCACTCGCACCTCCTCAGATCAGCGAATTCGTCGGCGTACGGACGGACACTGCACCAGGGTCGACGCCGTCCTGGCAGCACTACGGCGCCACCAGACAACGACAGTCTCGCTCCTCGCTCAGGAGACCGGATACTCCCGCCCGACTGTCACCGCCACCCTTGACGAACTGTGCGCTAACAGCCTTGCCGAAGAAGCCTCACTCAGCGACCAGGGGGTAGGACGGCCCGCAACCTCTTGGCGCATCCGCCCAGATGCAGGAATCATCATCGGCGTCGACCTACTAGCCACCTCAATGCTCCTGGTTGTGGTCAACCTGCGAGGAGAGGTTCTCCTCGCCCACCAGTACACCCTGGACACCGACAATGCCGACCGCCGCCTGTCTCAGCTGAGCTCGTTCATCCACGAGGCTGCCCAGGCCCAGCAGGACTCAGGACGACTACTAGCGGTAGGCGTCTCAGCAACCGGCGTCGTCGACCCAGACGGCTCCATCGTCGCTTCTGACTTTGTCCCGGTGTGGTCCGGTTTTCCTCTTGCCGAACGCCTGGCCCAGGCTCTGGGCGTACAGGTCATAGTCGAGAACGACATCAATATGGCCGCCTTCGGCGAGTACACGTTGCGATACCAAGAACACCGGGTTGAAGCAGACTCGTGCCTGTTTCTGGTCCAGTTCACCCGGGGGCCCCGCACGGGGCTCATCCTCGACGGCCAGGTCCACCGCGGACGTCGTTGGAAAGCTGGAGAGATCTCCGAGCTCATCGATCTACGCACCGGCGACGAGCCAGATGAGGAGTGGATGTCGCGTACGGCCTTGGCCATCGCCACGGTCTCGGCAGTCCTCGATCCAGACATCGTCGTGCTCTCCGCCTCCAACGCCCATATGCGAGACGCCATCCTCCAAGTCATCCAGCGCCTAGACGATCTCCAGGGCAAGAACGGCTCACGAATCCGCCTAGAGCTAGCGGAGCTGGAGGGAGCCGGTTCTGTCATCGGCGCTATCCACACGGCGCTGGCAGCAGCAGGCACTATCCTGACCGGAGTCCTTTCTCCGACCCCTGTACATCTCACCGGTACCGCCAGCATCACGGCAGCCTCTATGAAGGGATCTCACAGTGTCATGAACCTGTTCCAATCGTCCAGCAAGCCAGAGACCTTACGCGCAGGCATCGTTGGCGTCGGCGCGCGCTCACGTTTTGCCCTAGCTTGCGAACGCCCAGAGAACAACGCGCACATCACCGCAGTGTGTGATCCCCACCCACTCGTGCGTGAGCGCGTGCGTGAGCGCCTTCGACGCGATCCGGACTCGCTATCGGTCACCAGCAGCGTCGAAGAACTCGTCAAGACCGGCATCGACATCGCCTTTGTCACCTCCCCTGACGACACCCACGCCTCGGTCACCTGCGACCTGCTCGAAGCAGGTATCCCGGTCTACCTGGAAAAGCCACTAGCCATCGATCTCGAGGGAGCCACCCGGATCCTCCAGACCGCCTATCGCACAGGCACAGGTCTGTACGTCGGACACAACATGCGGCACATGAACGTCGTGCGGTCCATGCGTGACATCATCCGCTCCGGCCGTATCGGCGAGGTCAAGGCCATATGGTGCCGCCACTTCGTCGGCCACGGCGGGGACTACTACTTCAAGGACTGGCACGCCGAACGAAGTCACGTCGGTGGTCTGCTGCTGCAGAAGGCCGCCCACGATATCGATGTCATGCACTGGCTCGCCGACTCTCACACAACCGAGGTAGTGGCTATGGGAGGCCTGACCCTCTACGACCAGGTCGCCAGCAGGGCGGACAACTCTGATGAGCTGATGAGCGACTGGTTCGCCACCAGCCACTGGCCTCCTCTCGCCCAGGAGCGGCTCAACCCGACCATCGACGTCGAAGACCTGTCGATGATGCTGATGCGTATGGAGTCCGGCGTCTACGCCTCCTACCAGCAGTGCCACTACACACCCGACTACTGGCGCAACTACACCGTGATCGGCACCGAGGGCCGGATCGAGAACTTCGGCGACGGCGAGGGCGGGCTCATCCGGCTATGGGCTTCGCGCTCGGACTACTCCCCTGACGGGGACACTTCCTTCCCCATCCTGGGAGATGCCGGCGGCCATAGCGATGCTGATGTCCTCACGGTCACCGAATTCATCCGATTCGTGCGCGATGGAGCGCCGACGGATACCTCACCGTTAGGCGCCTGGTACGCCGTCGCTGCAGGCATTCAGGCCACCGATTCCCTACGCCACGGGTCGCGCCCCGAGCAGATTCCACCCCTCCCTGACGACCTCATCAACTACTTCAACAACAACCAGCGCAAGCAGTCGTGAGCCTCCTGCCCACGACCTCATCACAGAACAAAGGAGTTCACCATGCGCACCATCTCCCGTCGCACCGCACTGGCCAGCGGCCTGGCAACCGGAGTCGCCCTCACCCTGGCTGCCTGTGGAGGAGGCGAGGACTCGGGCGGCTCTGACGGCAAGATCACGGGCAACCTAACCTTCTCCTTTTGGGACCAGAACCAGAAGGTGGCCATCGACCAGCACATCGCAGAGTTCGTCAAACTCCACCCCGAGGTCAGCATTACAACCTCGATCACGCCCTATTCACAGTACTGGACCAAGCTGCAGACCCAGGCCGAGGGGGACAATCTCCCAGATCTGTTCTGGATGAATGGTCCGCATATCGAGCTTTACGCATCCAACGGAATGCTGGAACCCCTGGACGACCTGGCTGATGTCTCATGGGACAACTACCCGCAGGCGTTGGTGGACCTCTACACGGTAGAGGACAAGCACTACGGCGTCCCCAAGGACTACGACACCGTCGCTGTGTTCTATAACAAGAAGCTCTTCGATGCCGCTGGGGTGGCCTACCCCCAGGAGGACTGGACCTGGGAGGACTTCACAACGACGGCGAACACCATCTCGACTGCTCTGAAGGACGACGGTGTCTACGGCGTTGCCACCGGCCTGGCTGGAGGACAGGAGGGCTGGTACAACACCGTCCATCAAGCAGGCGGCTTCATCATTGAGGATGGCAAGTCCGGCTACGACCACGATGCGTCGATCAAGGGGATCGAGTTCTGGAAAGAGCTCATCGCCTCAGGCGCCAGCCCGTCCCTGGAAGCGATGGCGGATACCAAGCCCAACGTCATGTTCGAGTCCGAGAAGGCAGCCATGATCTGGTCCGGAACCTGGATCGTCTCCGAGTTCGCCGAGAAACTGCCGAACAAGGACCACGTGGACATCGCGCCCCTGCCCAAGGGCGAGCAGCGCGCCTCGGTCATCCACGGTCTGACCACGGTCGTGGCAGCTGGCTCAGAGAACAAGGCGGCCGCCAAGGCTTTCGTCTCCTTCCTGGCACAGAAGGAGCAGCATCTGAGGGAAGCTGAACTAGGCATCGCCAACCCCGCCTTCAACGGCACACAGGAGACCTTCCAAGACTCCCAGCCTCAGTGGAACATGAAGGCATTTGCTGAAGCGGCCACTGACTATGCCGTGCCCTACCCGGTATCCAGGAACACCCAGGTGTGGAACGACTTCGAGGAGCAGCTCCTGCCTGATGCCTTCTCTGGCAAGCGGGACGTGTCTGAGGTCTGCAAGGAGCTCGCCGCCAAGATGAACGAAGCGCTGCAGTCGGAGTAACCCCATGCAGCGATCTCCCGAGCGGACCAGGACCAGGCCGCGCGGTCGGATCCACCTCGCTGAGGCGAGGACCGGAGCGCTATTCGTGCTTCCGGTCCTCGCCGGCGTGGCGGTGTTCTACCTCTACCCGATCCTGAAGAACTTCTATTCCTCTTTCACCCAGCCCAATGTCTTTGGCACCTCTTCCAAATTCGTCGGACTGGCTAACTACGAGAAGCTGGCGACCGACTCCGCCTTTGGCAACGCCACTGTCAACACCCTGACCTACACCGTGGTCCTCATGCTGGGGATCCCGATCGCAGTGATATTTGCGTCGCTGATCTCCAGGCCAGGGCTGCGCTTCGCCAAGCTCTATCGGATTGCTTTCTTCATGCCTTACATCGCAATGCCTACAGCAATCGCACTGGTATGGCGTCTGATGTTTAATGGGGACTTCGGAATTATCAATCAGGCCCTACGGAGCATTGGTATCTCTGATCCGCCCTACTGGACCTCCACACCCGGTTTTGCCATCGTGGCAGTGTCAATCGTAGGGATGTGGTCTTCCATTGGATTCAACATGATCATCCTGTCAGCCGGTCTGCAGGCAATTCCCTCCGAGCTCTACGAGGCAGCCTCGATCGATGGCGCCTCCCACTGGCGCCAGTTCCGTTCCATTACCGTCCCACTCCTCACTCCATCTATCTTCTTCCTCACGGTTATTCAGGCAATCAACGGGTTCCAGGTCTTCGACCTTCTCTTCGCCATGATGGGCTCAAACAATCCCGCTATGCCCCATACCCGCACCTTTGTCTACCTCTTCTACAACGAGGCCTTCATGGTCAACCACAAGGGGTATGCCGCGGCGATCGCGATGGCCATCCTGCTCGTCGTTGGAATCCTGACCGCGCTCCAGTTCAAGCTACAGAAGAAGTGGGTGCAGTATCTTGCCTAATCTGCCACTCAAGAAGGGCGCATTGACTCCCACCCGCAGGGTCAAGCGCAATGACACCTGGGCTCATATCGCACTGTGTCTGGCCTCGATCGTCATGGTCTTTCCCTTTATTTGGCAATTGATCATGTCGATCTCCACCAACTTTGAGATCCAAGCGGTTCCGGTCCGGTTCTTCCCGGAGACGCCGCAGTGGCACAACTACGTGGACGTCTTTACCAAGCTACCTTTCCTCAACCAGCTCGGAGTGTCCGTCCTGATCACAGTGATCCGTACCCTCGGCCAACTTATCCTGTGCTCGTTGGCCGGTTATGCCTTCGCCCGTCTGCGGTTTCCCTTTAAGGGAGCCATCCTTGCCCTCATCTTGGCCATCCTCATGGTGCCAGGCCAGGTCTACCTGATCCCGCAGTACCAGATCATCCAGGACCTCCATCTGCTGGAGACCCCCTGGGGCGTAGCACTGCCGGGTATCTTCTCTGCCTTCGGTACCTTCCTGATGCGTCAGTCCTTCATGTCACTGCCGCGTGAGCTGGAAGAGTCAGCACGTCTGGACGGGGCTTCCCCCTTCCAGACCTTCTGGAAGGTCATGCTGCCTCTGGCCCGCCCCGGCCTGTCCGCAGTTGCCATTACCACCGTCCTCTGGTCCTGGAATGACCTGCTGTGGCCTTTAGTTGTCACTACTCGTGAGACCTCGATGCCACTGAGCGCTGGAATTGCCACGCTGGCCGGCCGGACCCAGGTCGACTACTCGGTCATGATGGCGGCCTCGGTAATGGCCATGGCACCCGTTCTCATTCTGTTCCTCCTGCTGCAAAAGCGCGTCGTCGAGGGACTCGCCTTCTCTGGAATGAAAGGTTAATTCTCGTGATCTCTCTTGGAATCATTGGCACAGGCGGTATCGCCCGTGCCCATGCGCCGGGCTGGCTCGCCCACGCCCAAGCGATCTACCTGTACTCGCTTGAGGGTGCCGAGGAGTTCGCCCGTGAGCTGGAGCAGATGCAGGAGCGCAATCCTGGTCTGACCGGAGGACGGCACGTACCGATCCAGGTCTGCTCGCAACTGCCTGAGATGCTTGAGAGTGTGGAGGCCGTTGATATCTGTACACCCACGGACACCCACGCAGAGCTCGCTCGACAGGCGTTGGAGGCAGGACTCGATGTCCTGTGCGAGAAGCCGTTGGCGCGCACGCTAGACCAGGCTGAAGAGATCGCGTCCCTCGCTCATTCATGTCACCGCACGCTCTATCCCGCACACGTGGTGCGATTCTTCCCGGCCTACGTGCAGGCCAAGAAGGCGGTCGAGCGTGGTGAGATCGGGCAGCTGGCCGTCTGCAGGTTCCGTCGGGCTGGTTCTTACCCGAGCTGGTCCTCGTGGTTTGCTGATGAGGAACGTTCAGGTGGCCTTGTCATGGACCTCGCCATCCATGACCTGGATCAAGCCCTGTGGATTGCCGGACCGGTCGACACGGTCTACGCCACCCTGGCCCACGCTCAGGGCGAGGGCGATCTGCCCATCGAGATGCTTGACTGCACCCTGACACACTCTTCCGGCGCAGTCAGTCAGGTTCAAGCGATCTGGGGACCGCCGGGAATGCGGTTCACCACGGAGTTCTCCCTGGCAGGCACCACCGGCAAGCTCAGCTACGCCTCCGCCCACGACCTGCCCATCTCCACCAACGGCGGCAGCGACGGGGCTACCACGATCCCCTCGTCCTCAGGCCCTTCTCCGTACACCGCCGAGATCGAGGACTTCCTGGCCACCCGTGCGCACCACGACCATGAACCAGTCGTGAGCGCCATCGATGGAATCGCGGCGATCCGCCTTGCCCAGGCGGTGGCACGTTCTATCCAGACCAACAGCCCCGTGACCTGCCACAACCTGGAGGTGGCATGATGCCGCGTCAACTCAAGATTGCTGTCGCTTCCTTCGCTCATGTCCATGCTGCTGGATATGCCACGCTGCTGGCCTCCATGCCAGACGTCACGCTACTGTGTGCCGACCCGGATGGTGCACAGACCTCTGCCACTGAACCCGGGCAGCTGCGCGGCCGGGCACTAGCCGATCACCTGGGAGTCAGCTACGTCGACACCTATGAGGAGCTCTTCGCCTGGAAACCCGACGGAGTCATCATCTGCTCCGAGAACACCCGCCACGGTGAGCTCATCGAGATGGCCGCAGCGGCCGGTGTCCCCATGCTGTGCGAGAAACCGCTCGCGGTAACCCGCGCCGAGGCTCAGCGTTACACCGCCCTGGCTGCCGACGCCGGGGTCTTCCTCATGGTTGCCTACCCGGTACGCTTCGCGGCCGAGTTCCAGGACCTGGCCACCGCCATCAGGCGCAACGAGCTTGGCAGCGTCGTCGCCCTGAGCGGGACCAATAACGGCAAGATCCCAGTTGGTGACCGTCGTTGGTTCACTGATCCCAGGCTCGCAGGCGGTGGAGCACTCGTGGACCACACCGTCCACGTCGCCGACTTGGCCGACGCGCTGTTTGAGTCCGAGCCTGTCCGGGTCCGCGCGGTCTCCAACCAGATTCTCCACCGCGCCGTCCCCGGCGTCGATGCCGAGACGGCGGGCCTGGTTCAGGTCGAGTACGCCAACGGACTGAGCCTGAGCATCGACTGCTCGTGGAGCCAGCCCTCCCAGGCACCTGTGTGGGGGGGCCTCACGCTTGACGTGCTGACAACCACGACGCTCGCGCACATCGCGCCGTTCGGCCACGGGCTGTCTGGCATGACCGATGAGGGCAGGCGCGCGCTCTTCCTCGGATTCGGTGAGAACCTCGACGCCAAGATGATCGACGCGTTCAAGCGCGGGATCCGCGACGGGCACGCCCCCGTGCCTGACGGTGCTGCAGGGACCCGCACCGCGACGATCGTCGAGGCCGCCCTGATCTCGGCTGCATACCAAGGAGGTGTGGTCGACTGCGCGACCATGCAGGTCGTGTCCTCAGCCTCCTAGTCACAGGCAGAAGCCACGGGGCGGTTCGCCGGATTCTCTCCCGGTGGACCGTCCCGTGGCGTCATGTCACGCAGAACGTGGAGCTCAGCGCTTGGCCGGAGGCTCCCCCAGCTCGACGGCAGTGACCGTTACGGGAGCCGCCTGGACGGCCTCGTCCCCCTCCGCCGTCGTCCCGGCGGCCGACGGCGCGCCAGCCGCGACCTCGAAGGTACCGGTGACCTTGGCGGCCTCCAGCAGGTCAGCGCGCACGGCCTCCACCGCCGCGACCAGCTCCGGAGCCACGGTCAGGCTCGCCGAGAGGATCGGCGTCTTCTGACTGACCTTGGCCTCCGACTTCACCTTGCGCAGCGCCGCAAGCGCTACACCAGCATGCGCCACGAGCTCGGCGTCCGCCTCGCCGGCGCCCGCCCGCAGCCCCTCGGCGGTGGGCCAGGCAGCGCGGTGCACCGAACCGGTGCGGTACCAGGACCACACCTCCTCGGTGACGAAGGGCAGGAAGGGAGCGAACAGGCGCACAAAGGTGTCCACCGCAATAGCGAGGGTGGTGCGGGCCGAGGCCACCGCAGCGGCATCGTGCGTGCCCTCGAAGTCGTTGGCGCGGTCCTTGACCAGCTCGATGTAGTCGTCGCAGAAGGTCCAGAAGAAGGACTCCGTCGCCTCCAGCGCGCGAGCGTGCTCGTAGCGGTCGAAGGCAGCCGTCGCGGTGTCGACGACGCCAGCCAGCGCGGCCAGCACCGCCCGGTCAATCGGCTCGGTCACCTTAGTCACGTCCAGGCTCGGGGCTGGCACGGCAGCCAGCGTCGCCTCGTCAGCGTCCCACGGCACGCCCATCGACAGAGCGAACTTGGAGGCGTTGAGGACCTTGATCGCCAGGCGGCGGCCAACCTTGATCTGGGCCTCCTCGAAGGCCGGGTCCAGTCCCAGGCGGGCCGAAGCAGCCCAGTAGCGCACGGCGTCCGAACCGTACTTGTCCAGCAGACCCATGGGCGTGACCACATTGCCCTTGGACTTGGACATCTTCTTGTGGTCAGAGTCCAGGATCCACCCGGAGATGCCAGCGTGCTTCCAGGGCAGAGCGCCGAACTCCAGGTCAGCACGCACCACGGAGGAGAACAGCCAGGTACGGATGATGTCCTGGCCCTGCGGGCGCAGGTCCATGGGGTAGACACGAGCGAAGAGGTCCTCGTCCTCCAGCCAGCCCGAGACCAGCTGCGGGGACAGGGAGGAGGTGGCCCAGGTGTCCATGATGTCGAGCTCACCGACGAAGCCGCCGGGCACCCCACGCTGGTCCTCGGTGTAGCCGGGAGCCGGGTCAGAGGACGGGTCCACTGGCAGGGCGGACTCCTCAGGGGTGATGATCGCGTCGTAGTCGACCTCGCCGTCGGCGCCGACCTTGTACCACAGCGGGAAGGGGACGCCGAAGAAGCGCTGGCGGGAGATCAGCCAGTCGTTGTTCAGCCCCTTGACCCAGTTCTCGTAACGCACCCGCATGAAGTCGGGGTGGAAGTCGAGCTCCGCGCCGCGCTCCAGCAGCTCAGCGTTCAGGTCCTTACCGGTGGCCGGGTTGGTCCAGGCCTTGCCGCCGTTGCGGATGTACCACTGGCGAGAGGTGACGATCTCCAGGGGCTTGTCGCCCTTCTCGAAGAAGTTGGTCTGACGCACCGTCTTGGTGGGCTCGCCGCGCATCTCGCCGGTCGCCGTCAGCTCATCAACCAGGACCTTGCGAGCGGAGAAGGTGGTCTTGCCAGCCATCGCCTCATAGACCTCGCGGCCGTGGGCGTCGGTGATCCACTCGGGGGTCTCGGTCTCCAGGCGACCGTCCTTACGCAGGATCGCGCGCAGGGGCAGGTCGAGGTCACGCCACCAGTCGATGTCCGTGGTGTCACCGAAGGTACAGCACATGGCGATGCCGGCGCCCTTGTCCATCTCCGCCTCAGGGTGGGGCAGGACGGGGACCTCGACGCCGAAGACCGGGGAGGCGACGGTGGTACCGAACAGAGGCTTGAAGCGCTCGTCGTCAGGGTGGGCGATGAGGGCCACGCAGGCCGGCAGGAGCTCGGGTCTCGTGGTCTCGATGCAGATGTCCGCGGTACCGGCCGGGCCCTCCTCGATGGGGGCGCCGGCGTCCTTGGCGGCCTGGGCCGCGGCAGGGTCGACGACGTGGAAGGCCAGGCGGTGGTAGAAACCCGGGTACTCGCGCGACTCGAGCTCAGCCTGGGCGACGGCGGTCTGGAAGGTCACGTCCCACAGGCCAGGGGCCGCGGCCTGGTAGGCCTCGCCACGAGCGAGGTTGCGCAGGAAGGCGGCCTGAGCCACCTTGCGGGCCCGCACGCCGATGGTCTGGTAGTTCTGCTTCCAGTCAACCGACAGGCCGAGGTGACGCCACAGTGCCTCGAACTGAGCCTCGTCCTCAACAGTCAGGCGCTCGCACAGCTCGACGAAGTTACGTCGCGAGATCGGCACCTGGTCGGCAGCCTTGATGGACTTGCCCTCGCCACCGGCGTGCGGGGGGACGAAGTCGGAGTCGTAGGGCAGGGACGGGTCGCAGCGCACGCCGAAGTAGTTCTGCACGCGGCGCTCGGTGGGCAAGCCGTTGTCATCCCAGCCCATGGGGTAGAAGACGGACATGCCGCGCATGCGCTGGTAACGAGCGACGGTGTCAGTGTGGGTGTAGGAGAAGACGTGGCCCACGTGCAGGGAGCCGGAGACCGTGGGCGGCGGGGTGTCGATGGAGTAGACCTCATGACGCTCGGCGGAGCGGTCGAAGGCGTAGGTGCCGTCCTCCTCCCAGCGCTTGCCCCAGGCGGCCTCCAGACCGTCGGCGCTGACCTTGCTGGGGACTCGGGGGCTGTGGAGCTCGGAGGGGAGGATCCGCGGAGAGGGCTCAGTTCCAGACATGGCCCTGATTCTGTCATGGTCACCAGGGAGAGCCCCAAGCGGGCGGCGCTCCCGCCCTGTGAGGTGGGCTACGACGTCGCCCCGCGCCACGAGCATCCAGGCGACCTGGCATGGCGCACCGACGTCATCTGTCGACGTGCCCTCCTCCCCGACCAACGGCGTGCTCGCGCCATGGACCAGGCACAATAGAGCCATGCTGAGCGTGGCCCACCTCGCGGACCCCGGCAACGCCGACTTCGTCGCCCGTCTGGTGCCGCATATCGACCCCGGCACGATCGTGGGGGCGCGCGTGCCCGCGCTGCGCGCCTACGCCAAGGAGTCCTGGCGGGAGCGTCCCGGGGAGGTCGCCGAGTTCCTCCAGACCCTGCCTCACCGGCTCTTTGACGAGAACATGCTCCACGGCCTGCTGCTTAGCCAGTCCAAGGACCCCCAGCAGTTTCTCGACGGCGCCGAGGCCTTCCTGCCTTACATCGACAACTGGGCCGTGTGCGATTCGATGAGCGCCAAGCCCCTGCGCCGTGACCTGCCGACGCTGGAGGCCGCCGCCCGGCGGTGGATCGCGGCCGAGCACCTGTACACCCGTCGCTTCGGTATCGGTGTCCTCATGGAGTTCTTCCTGGGTGAGGCCTTTCGCCCCGAGCTCGTGGAGCTGGTGGCATCAGTGACGTCGCAGGAGTACTACCTGGAGATGATGGTCGCCTGGTACCTGGCCACTGCCGTGACCAAGCAGCCGGGCACCGCACTGCCGTGGCTGACCCAGGAGGAGCTGGCTGGCCGACTCTCAGTCTCGGTACGCCGCAAGGCGATCGCCAAGTGCCTGGACGCGACGCGGATTCCGCCCGAGACCAAGGACCTCCTGCGGCAGGTACGCGCCACGCTCCCCCGGTAGGAGACCCGTCCGCGGCATCGACACTGCACGTGTAGGAGCACACGGCGAACCGCCAGTCAGACGCAGGTTCCCGATTGCTGCGTGCATCGGTGACTGTGGCGTGTCTGCCGGCGGCCCGTGCAGGCAGCGGATCCTGCTTTGAGACGCACGGTTGTCGATTGCTACGTGCCCTGTTGATTGGTGCGTGCCTGCCAGAGCCTGGCAAGTACGCACCAATCAGCAGAACGCCGGTCCAGTCAGCAAAGCACGCCCCAGCCACCCCGACGACGGCGACAAGGCACCTTTCAGACCACGATGCAGCGGCCCCGGTCACTGAAGCGACAGCCCTGGACGCCCCGCGCCTTCAGCGCTCAGTCCCGCACAAGCTCCAGGGGCTTGACGTCGTCACGGCGCGTGCGCCGGTAGAGGATGAAACGGCCGCCGATGACCTGGACGACCTCCGCCTCCAGCTCTCCGGCCAGCGCACCAGCCGCCTCCTTGGCCTCCACGGGACTGGACTCCAGGACCGAGCACTTGATGAGCTCACGCTGGTCAATCGTGGCCTCGGCCTGGGCCACCAGTCCTGGAGTCAGCCCGTTCTTGCCGATCATGACCTGCGGATCGAGGTGGTGTCCCAGCGACCGCAGCTGCTTGACCTGCTTCTTGGTCAGGGCCATATCTGCTCTCCTTGGCTTGGCGCCCACTGGCGCGAGGCGGGCTGGCATCACGCTCAGCCCCGGACTGCGGCTCAGCCTACCCAGGTGTCCCCAGGCCGACGTCGTCGCAGCCGTGGTCCTTAGCGTGACAGGAGCGTCGCGGCGCCGTTCAGACGCGGCTCTCCCAGAGGCAGGGAGGTGTCCGAGGGCCAGAAGGTCTGAGCGGCGGGGTGAGACACCGAGATTCGCTGGCCGTCGTACTGGCTCCACGCCGAGGCCTGCTCCGCGTAGCCCAGCAGCACCATGGAGGCGGTGCGCGAGGACGTTCCCTGCCCGTCGCCGTTGGTCGCTGTGACCTCCTGCGGCTGGTCCAGGACCAGCAGCGCATAGGGTCCAGGGGTGTACTGGCCTGACCCGGGATTCGGATCCTGCTGCCCCTGCAGGGCGAGCACTCCGTCGTAGTCAGTCATGTGCACAGTGCCGGTGTAGACCGGGTCCCCGTTGGGGCTGGTGGCAGCAGGCCGGTCCTTGGTCAGCTTTCCTCCCTGCCCGAGTGGCGTGCCCTGACCGGCCGATCCCTGGTCACTAGCCGGCGAGGCGGAGGCTGTCGGGTCCCACGTCCCGGACTCCAGAGCGTCAAGCAGACTCGTGTCCGAGGCGTCGGTCCAGGAGATCTCCTCGCCCTGCTCGCCGTCGGGCAGGCAAGAGACCTGCACAACTTGTCCCTCACACAGCTGCTCCTGCGTGAACCCGGTCGCGCCCGCCGTGATCCGGGTCACCGATCCCTCACCGGTGCCCGAGAGCCACCAGGTGTAGATCAAACCCTTGCCCTGGGAGGAACGAGCCACCTGCCCCCGAAAGCCCCCGGCACTGGCCACGCCGACGGAGTAGTCGGCGTCCAGGACCGTGACGTCGTCTCCCTCTGGCTGGACGCTGATGAAACGCAGGACGCCGATCGTCTCCTGGCCCTGCCCCAGGTTCATCGCCTGCAGGACCAGGCGAGGCGTGGAGGCGTCCCCGAGCGGGTCGAGGGTGTAGGTGACCTCCTGCGCGCTCACGCCCGCATCGAGCCCAAGGTATGGAGCCGGATCAGCCAGGACCTGCCGATAGACCTTGGCAGCCTTGACAAAGACCGGGTTGACGCTCGGCTCGGCGCTGGCGGAGGCTGACGGCGTGAGCGCAGTGACCGCCACTGGCTCCTTGGAGGAGCAGGCGCTCAGTGCTCCAGCCACTGCCAGAGCAGCCATAGCGACGACGGCGATCACAGGACGTGTACGCATGCGCGGTCCTTCGGGGGATGTCAGGATGGGGAAGGTCGGCCACCGGCAGAGCGCAGCCACCAGCACCGACTCGCTGACGCTATCACAGGCCGTTTCCCCGACCTACGTCCCGTCAGACCAGATACCCCAAGGCTTTTGAGGAAATCCTCAGGGCCGAGCGTGGTCGATCTGTGGCTCGTCACGGCGGCGCCGTGCGGGCCAGCCTGAGATAATGCCGCGGTGAGTTCACGTACCCAGCAGACTGAGTCACAAGCCACTCCTTCCATCGCCGGTTCTCCATCGGTGGTCGACGGCGTCGCGATCTCTCCGCTCGTCAAGACTCCTGAGCCAACCTGGACCGTTCCCTGGCTCCTGGCTGACCGCATCGAGCGCCTGCCCGAGGCCACCCTGATCGAACGCAAGTCGCCCCTGGGCAACACCTGGGTTGCGGTCAGCGCCCGCAGCTTCGGTGAGGAGGTGGCGCGCGTGGCCGCGGGTCTGGTGGCTCGGGGCCTGGAGCCGGGCCAGACGGTGGGGCTCATGGCGCACACCTCGTATGAGTGGACGCTGCTGGACATGGCGATCGCTCGTGCCGGCCTCGTCTCCGTGCCGATCTACGAGACCGACTCTGCCGAGCAGATCGAGTGGATCCTGGCTGACGCGGGCCTGCGTCTAGTCATCACCGAGTCCGTCGCCCTGGCCGAGATCGTGCGTCAGGCCGTCGCGGCCCGCCGCGCAGCCGACCCGCAGGCGCCGGTAGCCGAGATCCTGTCCCTGGACCACGATGCCTTAACCGAGCTCACCGTCGCCGGGGCCAGCGTACCGCGCGAGGAGGTGGAGGCCCGCACCGCCGCTCTGCGCGGAGACGACCTGTACTCCATCATCTACACCTCTGGCACCACCGGCCGTCCCAAGGGGGTGGAGCTGACCCACACCAACTGCGCCGGCCTGGCATGGAACGGTGTGCGGTGGATCCCGGACCTGCTGTTCAGCCCGGACAGCCGGCTCCTGCTCTTCCTCCCCCTGGCCCACGCCTACGCGCGTTTCCTCCAGCTGCTGGCCATCGGTGGCCAGGGCGTGCTCGGCCACACCCCAGACGCCAAGACCTTGCTGCCTGACCTCCAGGCCTTCGCCCCCACCTACGTGCTCGCGGTCCCGCGCGTGCTGGAGAAGATCTACAACGCCGCTGACGCCAAGGCCGGCTCGGGCGCCAAGCTCAAGACCTTCCGCTGGGCGGCGAAGGTCGCAGTCTCCTACTCCCGGGCCCTGGACACCGAGGCAGGTCCCTCGCCGGCTCTCAAGGCCGCCCACACACTGGCCGATCGCCTGGTCTACCGCCAGCTGCGGGCGCTGCTGGGGCCCAATGCCCGCTACGCGATCTCGGGCGGAGGCCCGCTGGGTGAGCGCCTGGGCCACTTCTACCGCGGCATCGGCCTGGTCGTCCTCGAGGGCTACGGCCTGACCGAGACCATCGGCCCGGCCACCGTCAACCTTGACATCCGTAACAAGATCGGCACCGTCGGGCCGCCTGTGCCGGGCATGCACATCCGTGTGGCCGACGACGGCGAGCTGCAGGTGCGAGGCCTGTCCGTCTTCCCGCGCTACCACAACAACCCCGCCGACGCCGAGGTCTTCACCTCCGACGGCTGGTTCCGCACCGGGGACATCGGCTCGATCGACGCCGACGGCTGGGTGCGGATCACGGGCCGGCGCAAGGAGCTCATCGTCACCGCCGGGGGCAAGAACGTGGCGCCCTCGATCCTGGAGGACCGTCTGCGCGGCCACCCCTTGGTCAGCCAGGTCCTCGTGGTGGGTGACGGCGAGCCCTTCATCTCCGCCCTCATCACCCTGGACGCCGAGATGCTGCCGCAGTGGCTGAGGAACCACGGCCTGCCGGAGATGGACGTGGTTGAGGCCTCGACCAACCCGGAGATCCTGGCGGCGCTGGACCGCGCCGTCGCCCGGACCAACCGGGCGGTCTCGCGTGCGGAGTCCATCCGCACCTACCGGGTGCTGACCACGGACTTCACCGAGGCCAACGGGCTGCTCACGCCTTCGCTCAAGGTCAAGCGCGCGGCGGTGATGAAGGTCTACGCCGACGTCGTGGCGGACATCTACTCCACGACCAAGAAGGGCCCGCAGGACTGAGCTGGCCGCCGCGGCCGGGTGCCTGGCCACGCCCTGATGCCAGGACGACGGCGGGGCTTGCCACCGTGGTGAGCCCGGCCGTCGTCCTGTGGTTTCCACAAGCACGCGGCCCGGACACTGACGCTGCCACGAGGAGCGTCAGGCCCCCACGTGCGTCACACTGGCTCTATGAGCCATGACGCCTCCTCCCCCGCTTCCCACGGCCCCGCCCAGACCACCACCGCCCGCGAGTACTCCACCGCCCTGGCCGCTCCTGTCCACGCCGGAATGACCACTCCCTGGGCGCTGGCCGAGCGGGTGCGCCGTAATCCCGAGGGTGCCCTCATCGCCCGCAAGTCCTCCGTCGGCGGGCGCTGGCGGGACATGCCGGCCAGGTCCTTCCGGGCCCATGTGCGCGAGGTGGCGGCAGGCCTGGTCGCTCAGGGGCTCCAGGCCGGGGACGCCGTGGCCATCATGGCCCACACCTCCTATGAGTGGACGCTGCTGGACTTCGCCATCTGGGAGGCGGGCTGCGTCGCGGTGCCGGTCTACGAGACCTCCTCGGCCGAGCAGACCTCCTGGATCCTCACCGACGCTTCAGTGCGTCTCATCGTCGTCGAGGACGAGGCTATGGAGGCCGTAGTCACCTCCCTCCAGGCGCAGGACCCTGCGCTGGCCGACCTCAAGGTCTTCTGCCTGGCCAAGGAGGCCGTCACCGAGCTCATTGGCGCCGGCAAGGACACTGACAAGTCGGTCCTGGACGATCGCACCGCCGTGCTGACCAGCCAGAGCCTGGCCACCATCGTCTACACCTCGGGCACCACCGGACGGCCCAAGGGCGCTGAGCTCACCCACGGCAACCTGGTCTACCTCGCACTGAACACCTGCCACTACGTGCCCGAGGTCCTGGGCGGCACTGAGGTACGCACGCTGCTCTTCCTGCCCCTGGCCCACGTGCTCGCGCGCTTCGTCGAGATCGCGATCGTGTGCTCGGAGCACGGCGTGGTGGGGCACTCCCCTGACGTGAAGAACCTCGTCACCGACCTGGGGCTGTTCCGGCCCACCTTTGTGCTGGCAGTGCCCCGCGTCTTCGAGAAGATCTACAACGCCGCGGACGCCCGGGCCACAGGGGCCAAGCAGAAGGTCTTCCGTCTGGCGGCCAAGACCGCCATCGCCTACTCCCGTGCCCTGGACACGCCAGCCGGGCCCTCCCGGACACTGCGGGCTCAGCGCGCGACCTTTGACAAGCTGGTCTTCTCCACGCTGCGCTCGCTCCTGGGCGGCCGGGTCACCCACGTCATCTCCGGCGGCGGGCCGCTGGGCGAGCGGCTCGGCCACTTCTACCGTGGCGCCGGCGTGACCGTTCTGGAGGGCTACGGCCTGACCGAGACCGCAGCCCCCTGCTCGGTCAACCTGCCCAGCGCGACCCGGATCGGCAGCGTCGGCCTGCCGCCTTCCCGGGGCCCCGACCCGCCGCGGGGGC
>OAXA01000025.1_pt1 | contig 30152 bp, 24 predicted proteins | sample 1501441 | NCBI WGS metagenome assembly OAXA01 (sample SAMEA2580299, study PRJEB22360) | human gut metagenome | biome: human gut; feature: human-associated habitat; material: faeces | place: Denmark | collected 2008/2010
CTACAGCACTCCGCCCGGGCCCCCTCCGTCCGGCGCCCCCTGCCAAGCCGGACTGGATCCACCCCGATTGGAACCCTTCCACCATGGCCTTCTTTGACCTGCCACTGCAGGAGCTGGAGTCCTACTCCCCCGCCATCTCAGAGCCGACAGACCTTGACGACTTCTGGGCCACTACCCTGGCAGACAACGCGTTCGACCCCGCCAGCGTGACGGCGGTGCCGGTCGACTCGGCGCTGTGCACCGTCGTCATCCACGACGTCACCTTTGGCGGCTACGCAAACGATCCGATCAAGGCCTGGCTCATCACGCCTGCCGATACCCAGGGTCCCTTGCCCGCCGTCGTCGAGTTCCTCGGCATGGGCGGCGGCCGGGGCTTCTCCTTTGAGCACCTGCGCTGGGCGAGCGCCGGCTACGCCCACCTGGTCATGGACACGCGCGGCGAGGGCGGCCACTGGGGCTCAGGCGGCCAGACGCCCGACCCCCATGGCAACGGCCCCATGGTCCCCGGCTTCGTCACCCGAGGCATCCAGGACCCCGAGGGCTACCTGTGGCGCCGCCTGTTCACTGACGCGCACCACGCCGTCGAGGCGGCTGCAACGCTCCCTCAGGTTGACGCCAGCAGGATCACCGTCGCCGGCGTCTCCCAGGGCGGCGGCATGACGATCGCGGCTGCGGCACTCAACCACCGTGTCATCGCCGCCATGCCTGACGTCCCCTTTATGTGTCACCTGCAGCGAGCGGTCGGCCTGACCGACGCCGGCCCCTACCCGGAGGTCGTGCGCTTCCTGCACACCCACCGCGACGAGGCCGAGCAGGTCATGCGAACCCTGTCCTACTTCGACGGTGCCGCACTGGCGCGCCGGGCACAGGCCCCCGCTCTGTTCTCCACCGGCCTCATGGACACCACCTGCCCGCCGTCAACCGTCTTTGCCGCCCGCAACAAGTGGGGCGAGCTCGCCGACGCCGGCGCCGCGCCTGGCACGGTCACCTCGCCCCGTCCCGTGGCCGAGATCCGGGTATACCCGTACAACGGCCACGAGGGCGGCGAGGCCTACCAGTGGCGCGAGCAGGCGGCCTGGCTGGCAGACCTTCTCGCCGCTACTCCTTCTTTCGCTACCCCATAGCGCGCGCTATGGGGTAGCGAAAGACCTCAAGGGGTAGCAGACGTGGCGTTGGGGGTCGGCGAGATCACCACACCCGCACCCGGCTGGAACCAGCCTTCAGCGAGGCGAGCGGACCAGCCGGGTACGAGGACTCGTGGTCCTTGACCTCACCCACCAGGTCCACGTCCGCAAACAACGCGCTACCATCCGGGTTCTCAAAGGTCTGGTCCGGGTACCAGGCCCGTCCCAGGTCGTTGCCTGCGATGGTCTTCACCGAGGTAGACGTGATTGTCTCCGGGAGCTCCGTGACAAGGTAGACCGCCTCCTCCTCGGTCTCCAGGTGAGCGCTGGCCTGACCGATGTGAACCGGGCGCTCCTCGGACTCGTAGGCAGGAGCGTCGTTGCCGTAGGCGTTGTCCCGGATGAAGACCGGCAGGGGCGCTCCCTCGAAACGCTCGTGGTCGCCCTTGGACGGGTCGTTGACCAGCGCCAGGTAGGCGTCGACGCCGTGCGGGTGGCCGTCGAACAGCGCGGTGCCGTTGGAGATCTTGCGATGCGAGGGCGGGTTGACGAAGGACTCCTCCCCCACCGTGGCGAGGAACAGGTTGCCGATGTAGCGGTCGTCCCCGCCGCGAATGGCGGCGGACCCAGCCGGCTGCGTGGAGTGCGGCAGGTGGTAGGGGGTGGGACGCTCGATGATCGGCTGGTTGGCCACAACGCCCAGCACGAGGTTGTTGACGTAAGCACCGCCCTGGGAGTGCCCCTCCAGAGACACGTCCGAGGAGAAGATGTTGTGGTCGACGACGTACGGTCCGTGGCTGACCTCGATGAACAAGTCACGAGCATTGTTCTTAAAGACGTTACGGGTCACCCGCGTACCCTGTGCCTCCCAGTCCAGCCAGATACCCAGCGTGCACTCCTCAATAAGGTTGTGCCGAATCACCGTGTCCAGAGCCGCGTGCAGCTTGATACCCGCGATCTCATACCCATAGAACTCGTGCTTGGTCGCAATGTGGTGAATGTGGTTGTCCTCAATCGTAGAGAACACACACCCCAGGTGACCCACCACCGCATTCTGACCACAGTCGTGAATGTGGTTACGACGCACCACATGCGAACCAATCAGGTCCTTCGACCACCCGATGTGGAAGGCCGAGTAGACGGCCTCGAGCTGGTATTGGTAGCCGGGCTTGTCCAGGCGCTCGGTGGCCCAGTTGTGACCGGAAGAGTTCTCTTTGCCCAGTGAGACGGCCGAGCACTTGGCGTCGTGGATGTCGCAGTCCTCGATCACCCAGCCCTTGGCCCAGTTCGGGCCGATCAGACCCGGCTGGTCCGCCGTCGGAGGAGCCCACGGCGTCGCTGCCTGAGCCAGCTCCAGACCACGCACAGTGATGTAGTTGACGTGGTGGACCGTGGGGTAGAAGACACTACGACGCACGTTGATCTCCACCAGCTCCTCACGCGGGTCCGCCCCCCGGAAGTTCGCCCAGATCGTGGTCACGTCACCCCCCACCTCAGCAAACCAGACATAGGGGGTCTGGTCGGGCTCGCGCACCGGCTCGCTCACGCCGGTCCAGCGGTCATAGTCTTCGGTGCGACGCTCGGCGGCGTCCACCTCCTCGCGGCTGGTGACCTCGTAGAAGCTCTTGCCGTTGAGGTAGACCTCGCCCAGGTGCTTACGCGGAGCGGTCTGTGAGGCGTAGACGGTCCAGTCGCCTTCGACCTCGATCGCGAAGGGGTTGAACTCACCGAACAGGGTGTTGGGCACCTCGGCCCTCCACACCGTGGAGTCCGCACCACCCTCCTGAACCCAGTCAGTTACCTGCTCAGAACCCTTGATCACAGCATGCTCACCCGGAGCAGCCTCAAAGGTGATACGGCGATCGTCACTACGACCGGTACGCGTGGGCTTGACCCACTCACGATAGACACCCTCGTGAATCTGGACGGTGTCACCCGGGTAAGCCGCAGCCACAGCCCGGTTAATAGTACGGAACGGAGCCCCGGCCGAGCCATCAGCAGCATCAGAACCCAAAGGCGAAACATGAAGAACAGGGGACATCGTTGTCTCTTTCGTGTGTGTCAGGAACAGCAGGTACAGGTTGGATCATCCGCCATATGGCGGTCTAGGTGGTCAGGCTGTAGGAGGCGGAGCCGAGCAGCGGAGCACGGCTCCGCCTCCCGTGAACGCCGGCTACTTGCCGACTCCTGCAGTCAGGCCGGCCACCATCTGCCGGCGCCCGACGGCGTAGGCGATGATGAGCGGCAGTGCGGACAGGACAACGGCAGCCAGGATCGCGGGCGTGTCCGAGCTGAAGGAGCCCTGGAAGTTCCACAGGGACAGCGGCAGCACGCGCTTGTCCGCGCTCTGGGTCAAGATGAGTGGGAACAGGAAGCCGTTCCACACGTTGAGGGCGTCGTAGATACCAACGGTGACCAGGGCGGGCTTGGACAGCGGGGCCGCCAGGCGCCAGAGCATCTGCCAGTCAGTGGCGCCGTCGACCCGCATCGACTCGAACAGCTCCTTGGGAACGTCACGGAGGAAGTTCGTCAGGATGAGCACCGAGATCGGGATCGCGAAGGCGATCGAGGGCAGGATGAGGGCCCACAGGGTGTCATACAGCCCGAGCTGCACGATGAGGTAGTAGACCGGGACGATCGTGGCCTGGATCGGGATCGCGATACCGAGCAGGAACAGCGAGAAGATCCTGTCAGAGAAGCGGGTGCGGCTTCGGACAATGACGTAGGAGGCCATGAAGGATATCACCAGGACGATCGCCACCGTTGCCAGCGTCACCAGCACGGAGTTGATGAAGTAGGTGGCGAAGTCGTTCTGGAACACCGAGATATAGGCCCGCAGCGTCGGGTTGCTCGGCAGCGACAGTGGGTTCTCGACGTAGTAGTCGGCCTGCGAGCGCAGCGAGGTGACGACGATGTAGTAGATGGGGACGATGGCGACTGCCAGCCACAGCCAGCCGAACAGCCCGCCCAGGATGTTGGGGCGCTGCCCTCCGTGACGCTTGAACATCAGACGGCTCCTTCCATCGTCGACTCCATCTTGGAGCTACCCGACAGCTTGTTGAGCAGGTAGGAGATCGTCAGTCCCACCACGACGAGCAGCACACCGATGACGGCGGCGCCGCCCATGTTGTAGGAGCGGAAACCAGTGAGGTACATGTCCAGGGGCAGCACCCTGGTGGCATTTCCTGGTCCACCCGCCGTCATGACGAAGATGAGGTCGAAGTAGGTCAGCGATCCCACGATCATGAGGGTCGAGGAGGTGACGATCGTGTTGCGCAGCTGGGGCAGCGTGATGTGCCAGAAGGTCTGCCAGCGTCCTGCGCCGTCGATCATCGCTGCTTCCATGACGCTCTTGGGAATCTGCCGAGCGGCACCCTGGTAGAGCAGCGAGTGGAAGGGGACGAAGCACCAGGCGATCACGAACATGATCGTGTAGAAGGCGAGCGTGGGGTTGCCCAGGAAGTCCTGCGAGAGGAAGTCCAGGCCAAAGGCTCGCGACATCCCGAAGTTCGGGTCGAGCAAGGCGTTGAAGGCGATACCCACGGCCGTTGCCGAGAAGAGCAGCGGCAGGAAGTAGAGCACCGAGAGCACGGCACGGTACTTCTGCTGGCCGGCCATAAAGACACCCAGCAGGAGGCTGATCGGCGTCTGGATCACCCAGCACAGGATGGTCATGCCCAGCGTCAGGAGGATCGCGTGCTGGGTGACTCCGTTGCCCAGCATCGCCTTCCAGTTGTCCACACCGGCGAAGGTGATGCTCCCCAGCCCGTCCCAGCTCATGAAGGACAGGACGAAGACTCCACCAGCGGGATGAGGGCGAAGAATCCGAAGAAGGCCAGAGCAGGCGCCGCGATCCAGGGGCTGGGCCCAGTCCGCAGCTTCTTGCCCTTCTTAGGGGCGGTGGACTCGCTCATGCCAGGGTCGCGTTCATCTTCTCGACGAACTCCTCCGGCGTGATCTGCAGCAGGAAGATCTGCGAGAGGTTGGTCAGCAGCTCCTGAGCCTGAGCCGAGGGCAGCGCCTGGTCCCAGGACATCTGGAAGTTGCCGGCGTTCTTGACCAGCTCGTAGCCGAAGGACAGGTACTCGGCGTTGTCCGAGGCCTCGATAACTGCCTCAGCGTCCAGGGCTGCCGGGATCGTGCCAACGTCGACCAGCGCCTTGACGTAGGCCTCGGAGTAGAGCTCCTCGTTGAGGTAGTCGGTCGCGGTCTTCTGCACGGTCTCGTCGCCCGAGGTGGACACGGACCAGTAGTTGGCGGGGTTACCGGTGATGTTCGAGGCGTCACCCTTGCCGCCCTCAACGGCCGGGAAGGTGGCGTAGCCGAGCTTGCCGTCCGCCATGAAGTCGGGGGCGTCGGTGAGGAAGTTGGCGTAGACCCACGAGCCCTGGAGCAGCATGGCCGCCTTGCCGGTGTGGATGAGGGCGATGTCAGCACCGGAGTCGGCATCCACTGAGCCGTAGGCGTCGCCCAGGCCACCAGCCTTGACCATGTCCTGGATCTTGGTCAGTGCCTCGGTGAAAGCCGGGTCAGACCATGCGTCCGCCTCACCGGCGACGACCTTGTTGAAGGCCTCCGGGCCGCCGATGCGATCAGTGAGGTACTGGATCCACATGAGGTAAGGCCACTCGGAGGAACCCGCCTCAGCGATCGGGATGTAACCGGCGTCCTTGAACTTGGGGATGAGCGCCATGAGCTCGTCCCAGGTGGTGGGCACCTCGACGCCAACCTCCTCGAAGGCGGGCTTGGAGTAGTAGAAGAGGACGGGCTGGGTGTTGTTGTTGGGCAGGGCGTAGACCTTGCCGTCGACCTTGCCGACCTCCAGCAGGGCCGGAATGATGCGGGACTGGGCGTCCGCCGTCGAGCTGGTGATGTCGATGACCTGGTCGTTGGCGACGTAGTCAGCCAGCGTGCCGCCCGCCCAGCTGTAGAGCAGGGTCGGGGCGTTGCCGGCGCCGACGGCGGTGCGGATCTTCTCCTTGTAGGCGTCGTTGGCGAACCACTCGGTGGAGAACTGGGCGTCAGAGTGGGCCTTGTTCCAGCGGTCGAAGGAGTCACGGAAGGTCTGCTCGGAGCCACCGGTGAGCGCCCACGCCGTCGCGCCGCTTCCAGCAGCACCGCCCGGCTTCGAGCCGCCGCAGGCCGCGAGGGTGGCGGCCACGCCCGCAGCAAGGAAACCGGCGCAGGCCTGACGACGTGAGATGACGAGCTTGTTCATGATGCTTCCTCTCAGATCCAGGCCCCTGCGAGGCCCTCCGACGACGTTGTCGGTTCCGAACACGCCCTCGACAATGAGGGCACAGGTCACGAAACACCGTGTTCGTTTCACTGACATACAAACCGTAAGCCGCAGCACTGCGGCCTACAACCCCTATAGCATTACATTTTCATAACATTGCCCAATTTTCAGAATCCAGAGCGCAAAATAATGAAAATCACCGAAGGCAGCGCTTAAGGAGCACCGATGCCACGGCCACGATCCCAGGCCCCGACCCAGGCCGTCGTCGCCTCCACTGCGGGAGTCTCAGTGCCTACCGTCTCCAAGGCGCTGCGTGGCGACCCGACGATCTCCTCTCGGACCCGCGAGCGCGTCCTGGCGGCTGCTCGCCAGCTGGGGTACCCGATCCGCGCTTTCTCCCCACCCCAGTCCTCCTCCGAGTCCGACGCCGCAGACGTACCCACCTCCGAGGTTCCCGACCGGCAGGTGCACGTCGCTGTCCTGTTCGAGACGGTGGACAACGCCTACGCCCCGGAAGTTCTCAACGGCATGCTCGCGGCAGCCGCCGAGCTGGAGATCATCATCCACGTCGACGAGATCGGAGCCCCCACCCACCCCTCCGGCCCACGCTCACCCGAGCGCACCATGGAGCTTGCCGCACGTGCTGCTTCCAGTGCTGACGGCCTCATCCTGGCCACCACGCCGTGCTCAGCTGAGCTCTTTCAGTACTGCAGTGCGCGTAGCGTCCCGATTGTCTCGATCGACCCCGCCTGTGCACCTCCAGAGGGCCTCGCTGCCTTGTCCGCCACCAACTGGCGCGGCGGCGTCCAGGCCACACGCCACTTGCTGGAGCTCGGGCATCGACGTATCGGCGCCGTCAGCGGCCCGTCAACCTCAGTGCCGAGCGTCGAGCGACTGGCAGGTTACCGCTCCGCCCTTGCCGAGGCTGGAGTCGTCTTTGACCCAGAGCTCGTGGTCAGCGGCAGGTACACCTACGACGCCGGACTGGAAGGAGCCGCAACGCTCCTCGGCCGTCCCGAGCCTCCAACAGCCATCTTTGCCCTGTCTGACTCCATCGCCTTCGGCGTCATGGCCTACGCTCACGAGCAGGGCCTCGTCATCCCGGATCAGCTCTCCCTGATCGGCTTTGACAATACTGCGCCTGCCCGTCTGGTCTCCCCCGGACTGACCGTCATCCACCAGCCTCTGCGGGACATGGGGCGAGAAGCCGTAGAGCTCGTCAAACGCGCCATCGACGGCGGTTACGTGCCAGGTCGGCCGGTCGAGCTGCAGACCTCACTCGTCCAGCGCGGCTCGACGGCGCCGCCCGCCATCCTCTGACACCACAGGCTCATGCGTAGCCCACCGGTGTAGGGACACGGCGGCGGCTGTCAGAAGGTCTTAAGGAACTCCTGACAGCCGCCGCACGGTAGCCGCGCGACTCAGCGTCCCGGGTGGACCATGGACTTCAGAGTCGTGGGTGCGGGCTTCACCTTCAGTGGCGTCTCCGCCTCGTCCAGGCCGTAGTGATCAGTCGCCAGACGGTCAAGGTTCACCTTGCCGGAGGCGACCAGCTCGATGGCGGTGGGCCAGGTGTTGTTGTACCGGAAGATGCCCGTAACGTTGACCTCGTGGCTGGTGATGTAGGAGACCGGTAGGAGCATGTCGTCATCCCCCATACCGATGATGATCGCGCTGCCACCTGCCTTGACATGCTTGATCCCGTCCACCACGGCCGCCGTCACGCCCGTGGCGTCGAAGAAGGCGTCGAAGGTCCGCCCCTCAAGCTCCGGCGCCCCCGGCGCGTAGGCCTCGGTCGCACCCAGCTCCAGCACCGTTTCGCGACGACCAGCAACCATGTCCGTCACCACGACCTCGCGGGCGCCGTAAGCCTTGGCCACCTGGGCAACGATGGCGCCGATCGGACCGGCTCCGGCCACCAGGACCGTGTCCCCGACCGTGAGGTGCGCCTTGCGGGCTGCCGCGATCCCCACGCTGAGCGGCTCCAGCAGCGCGCCGGCGTCCCAGGACACCTGCTCGGGGATCTCGTAGGCAAAGTCGTCCTGGATGAGGGCGTACTCACTGAAGCAGCCGTCGATCGGCGGGGTCGCGTAGAACTCGATGTGCGGGCACAGGTTGTACTCCCCGCGCTTGCAGTACTCGCACACGCGGCACGAGCGCTGGGGCTCGATGGACACGCGCTGGCCGATGCGTCCGGGGTCCACCTGCTCACCCACAGCCACGATGGTGCCGGAGGCCTCATGCCCCAGGATCATGGGCTCCTTGACGATGAAGTCACCGATGCGCCCGTGCTGGTAGTAGTGCACGTCCGAGCCGCACACGCCCACGGACTCGATCTTGACGAGCACCTGGTCCGGGTCCGGGACCGGGACCGGGCGCTGCTGGATTTCGACCTCGTGCTCGCGCAGGAGGACCTGGGCGCGCATGGTCTGCGGGACGGTAGAGAGGTTGTCAGTCATGGTTCTTCGTTCTTACTCGGTTCTCAGCCCTGCGTACCGGCGACCACGGCAGCCGCCTTGTCGTACGCAGCCCGGACCTCCGGCTGCGCAGGAGCGGTCAGGTGCTCGGCTCCGGCGAGCTCCCAGGCCGGGGGCTCGGCACCGCCGTCGAGAATCCACGCCGCCTGCTTGGCCGCACCGATTGCCACGTACTCGCCAGCCGGCGGCACGTCCACCGGCACACCCAGCACGGCCGGGCTCAGCTCCTTGGCGCTGCGCCACTTGACACCGCCACCGACGATCGCGACCTCGCTGATGTCCACGCCCTGGGCGCGCACGGCGTCCAGGCAGGCTCCCATGAGGCACAGCAGGCCCTCCACAGCCGCACGTGCGTAGTTGGCAGGCGTGAGGCTGGACAGCGTCATGCCCGTGAGCATGCCCGTGGCCTCAGGAAGGTTCGGCGTGCGCTCGCCCTCCAGGTAGGGCACGTGAACCAGGCCGCCCGCGCCCGGCTCAGCAGACAGAGCCAGCTCGTCGAACTCGTCGTAACTGACCCCCAGGACCTTCTTGGCCGCGTCGAGGATCCGAGCGCCGTTGAGGGTGCAAGCCAGCGGTAGGAAGGCACCGGTGGCGTCAGCGAAGCCGGTCACCAGGCCAGAGGGGTCATGGGTCGGGGTCGAGGAGACCGCCGCAACCACACCGGAGGTTCCCAGGGACACCGAGGTCTGCCCGGGCCGCAGACCCAGGCCAAGAGCCGCACCGGCGTTGTCACCACAACCTGGGCCGAGCGCCAGGTGACTGAGGTCTGCGCCGAGCACGTCGTCTCCGCCATGACCGGCAACCTCGTTCGGGCCCACGACGCGCGGCAGGACGATGCCAGCAACCTCCTCCTCGCTGCGGTGCAGCGCCAGGGCGAGCAGGTCACGGCGGTACTCGTTCGTCACCGAGTCGAAGTAGCCGGTACCCGAGGCGTCCGAGCGGTCGGTGGTCAGGGTGTCCAGGCTCGTGGCGCCCGAGAGCTTCCAGGTCAGCCAGTCATGGGGCAGGCAGACAGCGGCAATACGCGCGGCGTTCTCGGGCTCGTTGTCTGCCAGCCAGCGCAGCTTGGTGATAGTCAGCGAGGCCACGAGCACGCTGCCCACGGCGTCCGCCCAGGCCTTGCGACCGGCAGCCTCGTCCCCCTTACCCAGCTCAGCGATGAGGTCGCGAGCGGCGCCGGCCGAGCGGGTGTCGTTCCACAGCAGGGCGGGGCGGATGACCTCACCGTCGGCGTCGAGCACGACCATGCCGTGCTGCTGACCACCCACGGACAGGGCGCCGACGTCGGCAAGGCCGCCGACGGCGTCAACCACCTCACCCAGCGCTCGCCACCACTCGTCAGGGTGGATCTCGGTGCCGTCGGGGTGAGAGGCCTTGGCCTCACGCACCAGCGCGCCGCTCGCGGCGTCGCGGATGACGATCTTGCAGGACTGCGTCGAGGAGTCGACGCCGGCGACGAGTGCCATGAAGGTTCCTTCCACGGTGAAGGTGGCGATATCGAGAGGGTATCGGACGGGTGTGACAGAAAAGGTAGCGGTGGAGGGACGACGGCGGTGCTCGCCGTCGTCCCTCCACTCACCTTGTGCGGGGCACCTGCCTGCTGCGGCTTGGCGTGCGAGCGCTCCGACTCGACCGGCCTCAGCCGATCAGGTGCATGACGGCCTTCTGGTAGAGGTTGACGAAGTGGTAGTCGCGAGCGGCGGCAGCCTCAGCGTCGAAGTCCTCGTAGGCGGAGCGGTCAGCGATGAAGTCCTCCAGGGACTCGCCCTCGGCCAGGGTCGGCTCGCCGAGCTCGTAGATGCCCGAGAGCTTGAGCGCCTCCTGGACCTCGGGATCGGCACGGAAGGCCTGAGCCTTCTCCTTGAGCTGCAGCCACATCTCCATGTTGGCAGCCGCCGACTCCCACACGCCCTCCATGCCGTCGGTGCGCGAGGGCTTGTAGTCGAAGTGGATCGGGCCGTCGTAGCGCGGGCCGCCGCCCGGGAAGCCGTTGACGATGAGGTCAACGGTGAAGAAGGCGGACAGCAGGTCACCGTGGCCGAAGACCAGGTCCTGGTCGTACTTCAGGCCCTTCTGGCCGTTGAGGTCGATGTGGAAGAGCTTGCCGTGGTTGAGGGCCTGGGCGATGCCGTGGGTGTAGTTGAGGTTCGCCATCTGCTCATGCCCCACCTCGGGGTTCAGACCCACGATGTCGCCGTTGTCCAGCTGGGCAATGAGGGCCAGGGCGTGGCCGACGGTGGGCAGGAAGATGTCACCGCGGGGCTCGTTCGGCTTGGGCTCCAGGCCGATCTTGAGGTCGTAGCCCTTGTCCTTGATGTACTGGGCGACGGTGTCCAGGCCCTCCTTGTAGCGGTCGAAGGCCGCGTTGAGGTCCTTGGAGGAGTCGTACTCAGCGCCCTCACGACCACCCCACATGACAAAGGTCTTGGCGCCCAGCTCGGCGGCGAGATCGACGTTGCGCAGGATCTTGCGCAGGCCGAAGCGGCGGATCGAGCGGTCGTTGTTGGTCAGGCCGCCGTCCTTGAAGATCGGGTGGGTGAAGGTGTTGGTGGTGACCATCTCGATGGTCAGGCCCGTGGCGTCCACGGTGTCCTTGAGCTTGCGGACGATCTCGTCACGCTCGGCGTCGGTGGCGTCGAAGGGGAAGACGTCGTTGTCATGGAAGGTGATGCCCCAGGCGCCCAGCTCGGCGAGCTTCTCGGTGTACTCCCAGGGACGCAGGGCGGCACGGGTCTTGTCACCGAAGGGGTCGGCGGCGAGCCAGCCGACGGTCCACAGACCGAATGAGAACTTGTCTTCCTTGGTGGGCTTGCGAACCATGGTCTCCTCCTCGAGCCGGTATTTGTTCGTTGACGCAACTATGGCACGCAGATGAGGTATGGTCAAGGCGTGGTTCGAAGCACATCCCAGACGACGGCGTCTGCCGCAGCTCGCGCCTGGCGTCTACCTTCCCCCGCTGCCCGAGGCTCCCGCGCCGCCGCCTCAGCACGCCAGTCGACGCTGCGTACCGCGAACCTCGCGCTGGTGGCGCGGCAGGTGCTGTCCTCCCCCACCCCCATCTCACGGGCCGACGTGGCCGCCATGACCGGGATGACCAGGTCCACCGCTTCCCGCCTGGCCGATGACCTCGTGGGTGCAGGGATCCTCACCGAGCTCGACCCCGCCCCGTCCTCCGGCCCAGGCCGGCCCGCCGTACCCCTCGCCCCGCCGCGCGCCACCTTCGTGGCGCTGGGACTGGAGGTCAACGTCGCCCACATGGCCGTGCGTGCGATCGACCTGTCAGGCGAGCTCCTGACCGAGCGCGTGGTCCTGGACGACTTCTCAGGCTCCGACCCCGCCGTCGTGCTTCGGCGCCTGGCCACGCTGGTCGCCGACGTCCTGGCGCTTCCGATGATTCGCGGCGCGCGGCCGGTGGGAGCCGGCATCGCCCTGCCGGGCCTGGTCTGCGACGGCGTGCTGCTGCGCGCCCCCAACCTTGACTGGTCCGGGGTCCACCCGAGCGAGCACCTGGCCAGCGTCCTGGAGGGCAACGGGCTGAGCCTGGAGGTCGGCAACGAGGCGAGCCTGGGAGCTCTGACCGTTGGACGCAGCCGCCCCGTCCTGGCACCCCAGTGGCCCTCCTTCATCTACCTGTCCGGGGAGAACGGGATTGGCGCCGGCATCGTCCGAGACGGGCAGGCCCTGGAAGGTACCAACGGATTCGCCGGCGAGATCGGCCACGTCCAAATCGACCCCAACGGCCCGCTGTGCTCGTGCGGTAACGCCGGGTGCCTCGAGCGCTACGCCGGACGTCGTTCGATCCTGGCGGCAGCCGGCCTGGCGGAAGACGCCCACCCCGAGGAGCTCGTGGCCGCCTGGCAGGCCGGCGACGACGGCGCCCGCCAGGCCATCTCGTCAGCCGCCCACGCGCTGGGCGTGGGACTCGGAGCCGCCGTCAACCTGCTCGACATCCCCGTCGTGGTGCTGGGAGGACACCTTGCGCCACTGGCTGAGGTGCTGCGCCCTGAAGTCGAGGAGGAGCTGGGCAGGCGGGTCCTGGCCTCGCGGTGGACCGAGCTGGAGATCCTTCAAGCGGGAAGCGACCAGATGCCCGGCGCTACCGGAGCCGCCTGGTCCCTCCTGGAGACCGTGGTAGCCGACCCGAGCGCCTGGATGTAGACACAGCACCTCACACTGACCACCATGGCCACATGGTCAGAATCCTGGCCATATCATCACCTCTTGACAGGTATCTTGACCATAGCCAGAGTGTGAGCATGGCTAAGAGTTGGCACCCCGCAACGCGCCGCAGGCTGGAGAGCATCGGACCGTCCATCCGCTCATGGAGACGCGCGCGCGGCCTGTCTGCGACCGAGGTGGCAGACCGCTCTGGCATCGCACGCACCACCTTGCGTCAGATCGAGACAGACCCGTCCGGCGTCTCCTTCGGAAACGTCTTCGCCGTGCTGTCCGTCCTCGGTGTTGACCACAAGGTCGCTCAAGCCGTCGATCCTCTTGAGGACCTCGTCGGCCGGACGCTCGTCCTCAGCGCGCTAGAGAAGAAGGCCCGATGAGCTCCGCCGTCCCGCTCCAGGCGCACTGGACCCACCCAGACGGTACGACCTCATGGGTTGGAACTCTCTCGCTGGCCGGTCACGCACAGATCCAGTCATTCACCTACGCTCCCACCTGGCTGGCGTCAGGCTTCGAGATCGGAGTAGGCCTGCCCCTCCAGACCGGCCCTTTGAGCCCACCTGGAGGCATGTCGACCTTCGGCGCCCTGGATGACGCCGGACCGGACTCCTGGGGACGCCGCGTCATCAGCCGCAGCCGACCGTTGGAAGAGGTCAGCACAAGTCTCGGCATGTTGGCAGCCGTTGCCGATGAGTCCCGGCAAGGAGCCCTACGTCTTAGCACCGGGGCAGGCGACTGGCTTACCTCGGGTCAGGTAGCGCACGTCAAGGAGCTGGCTACCGTCCTGGCCGACGTCGAGGCCTTCACCCGTGGCGAGGCGGACACTCGCGCGCTACGCCACATCTATCTCGGTTCCTCCAGCCAGGGCGGGGCTCGCCCGAAGTCCACGCTACGACGAGCGGACGGATCCCTGGTGCTTGCCAAGTTTCCCCCCCAGGAAGACAGCTACGACGTTCTCACCTGCGAGGCGATCGCTCTCAGCGCAGCACGGGATGCCGGGCTTGCCGTCCCCGACTTCCGTCTCATCCGGCTCGACGAGACCCGCGCAATCCTCCTCCTGGACCGATTCGATCGGTGTGTCGAAGGTCGTTACGGCTATCAGTCAATGCGCACTGCAGCAATGCTCGGCCCGTACGACTCCATGACCTACCAGGTGGCCGCCGAGACAGCACGGTATCTCGTGGGTGTCCGAGCGGTCAGGCAGGTCGTTCAGGCCGCGGCCCTGGCAATGTGCGTGCACAACATCGATGACCATGCCCGCAACCTTGGTTTTGTCCACCGTGGCGACGGCTGGGAGATCGCTCCCCTGTTCGACGTCGTCCCCTATCCAGATGAGCAGGAGGGGACCCCACTCACTGCAGGCAGCTCCTCGCGTAGCCTGGAGCAGCTGCTCGACACCGACTGGGGCCTGCCACGACACGAGGTTGCGGCCATGACGGCCCGTATCGCCGCCTGCACACGTTCAGTCTGGGACACTGCCCCACAAAAGTGGGGACTTGATCTGGAGGTTGCCCGGGCCTGCCAACACGTAGTCGCGCAGTCCTGCGACTTCTCCACGGTGCTCGACGGCGGTGTGCCCCGCTACGGGGTATAGCGGGGCACACCAACATCACGCCGACCGGGCTCAGACCGCGTAGACCCTCACGCCGTAGGGCTCGACCTCAACTTCGCCCTGCTCGCTGGTGCCGCTGAGCAGATCCGTGTACGCCGTCGGCAGCCGAAGGACCTGCGGCTCATCCTGGTAGTTGAGAACAAAGAGCCACTGCCGCTCGCCCTTGCGACGTACCGCGAGCTCGACTCCCTCAGGCGCCTCGATGAGCCCGGCTAGCGGCGAGACCAGACCGGTTTCGGTCAGCAGACGGCGCACCATCTCCTCACTGAAGCAGGCACCGAGGTAGTAGACCTGCCCCTTGCCCACCGTACGACGCGTCAGGGCGGGCTCCCCGGCGTAGTAGTCGGCGTCAAAGCGCGCCAGCACCTCGACGTCGTCGGCCTGGGCCTCCAGGACCTCGGAGAAGACCGGAACTGGCAGGCGCTGCTCGTCCCAGGTAGCCGTCAGCCCTTCCTCACGCTGCCCCAGGTTGGTGAAGTCGGTGACCTTAACTCCGGCCCACTGCCCCACCAGGCCCGGCATCGGGCGCATGGGGCACAGACCGTTGCTGTCCTTGTAACCCGTGCGGGCGCCGAAGACGACTGTGCCACCGGCCTCGACGAAGGCTCGCAGAAGCTCGGACATCGCCTCGTCCATCATGGCCAGGTGGGGGACGAGGAGCAGTCGGTAGCGCTCCAGGTCCTCCAGGCTGCTACGGGCATCGAGGTAGACGAAGTCCAGCGGTGTGTGGCTGAGCTGGCAGGCCGCGAAGACCGCGTCGTCGCTCGGGCGCTCGATCCGCCCGTGCCAGGTGTCCAGCTCAGAGTCGTAGACGTTGTCATAGGTGCGCACGACGGCAACCTGCGCCTGGTAGTCAGCGCCCCACAGGTCATCCAGAGCGGCCCACTCCTGACCGATCCGAGTCACCTCCTGCATCTTGCGACCCGGCTCGTTGGAGTAGTCATTGAGGCCGTGCCAGTAGATCTCAGTGCCCATCGGGGCCGTGCGCCAACGGAAGTAGGAGACGAAGTCCGCCCCGTGCGCCACCGACTGCATGGTCCACAGACGCATCTGGCCAGGCTTTGGAGCCGGGCCCATCATGCGTGAGGTCCAGCCATGAGCACCGGACTGCTGCTCCATGATGCCGAAGCACCGGCTGATCGAGCGGGTCCAAGTCAGGCTCCAGCTCCAACGCCGGTCTCGCAGACGGTCTGCTGTCAGGTCGCGATCGACGTCGAAGGCGAAGTTGGGATAGGAGTCAAAGGTGATGAAGTCCAGGCCAGCCTTCATCAGCTCGGTGTAGTTAAGGTTGCCGAACAGCCCGTTGGTGGTGATGAAGTGAGAGTCGGGCACGTGGGAGCGCAGGATCTCAACCTGCTTGCGTGCGAAGCGCACGGCCGAGTGGGAGAAGAAGCGCTTCTCCCACAACAGCGAGTGAGGGTTGACGGCGTCGTGCAGACCCCGGCCCGACAGACGCACCTGCGACCAATCCGAGTACTGGCGGCTCCAGAACGTCAGCCCCAGGGCCCGGTTGACCTCCTCCAGGGTGCCGAGCTCGGCGCGTAAAAACTCACGGTAAGCCAGGTGGTCACCCTCGGAGTAGAACTCGTCGATCTCACAGTTGATCTCGTTGTCAATCTGCCAGCCCACAATCGCGAGGTGACTGCCATAGTGGCGAGCAATCTGTTCCACGACGCGGTCAGCGTAGTAGCGATAGGCAGGGGCGTTGTAGTTGTAGTTCCGCCGTGGCCCGTCATAGGTCTGACCGGAGCGGTCCGCGTTGAGAATCTCAGGATGAGCTCGCTGCAGCCAGACCGGTGGCGTGGCGGTGGGAGTCCCAAAGATCACCCGCATCGAGCGCTCGGCGCATAGATCTAGGAAGTCATCGAACCACCCGATCGACGAGAAGTCCCCGTCAGTGGGCTCCATCAGGGACCAGGCAAACTCTGCAATCCGAACCGTAGCGAGACCTGCCTCCTTCATCCGGTCCAGGTCATCGGCCCACAGCTCACTGGGCCAGTGCTCTGGGTAGTAGCAGACCCCAAGGCCGGGGTCGACGTGACGCGTCATTGCGATTCTCCTTGTGATGTGGTGTGTGCGGTGGACTCTGAGTCAGAGTCGGCTGGCACCCAGATCGTCACTGTGGTGCCCTCGCCGATCTCCGAGGTCAGCCGAATCTGCGGAGCCTGCGGATAAAAGCCGCGGACTCTCCGGATCACGTTGGCTAGCCCGATCGAGCCGTGCTCCTGCTCATCAGGTTGCCGTGAGCGTGCCAGGATCTCGCCGCAGCGCTCTGGTGACATACCAGCGCCATCGTCACTAACGGAGAGCACAAGATAGACCCCGTCCAGGCGAGCCGAGATCATGACCAGGCCTTGCCCTCCCATGGGGGCGATGCCATGAACCAGCGCGTTCTCTACCAAAGGCTGGAGGGTGAAAGGCGGGATCCGGCAGGCCAGGGAGTCCGGGTCGATCTCCTCACGGATCTCGACGCCGTCCCCGAAGCGGTAGTGCTGAATCCGTGCGTAATGACGCAGTGACTCCAGCTCCTGCTTCAAAAAGACCAGGCTCGGAGCGTCGATCGTGGACCGAAGAAGCGAGCCAAGCGAGGTCGAGACCTCGACGACGTCGTCTGCCCCGTGACGTTGCCCCATCCAGTTGATGGTCTCCAAGGTGTTGTAGAGGAAGTGCGGGTTGATCTGCATCCGCAGCATGCGCATCTCGTAGTCTCGCTTGGTGCGCTCATCCTCCTGGGTCTGCTTGAGCAGGGCGACGACGTTGTCAGCCAGGCCGTTGAAGGCGGTAGCAAGCTCACCGATCTCATCTGAGCGGACCAGTCGTGAGCGTCGGCTCAGCTCACCGTTACCGAAGCGACGCAAGTCTCGCGCTAGCACCCTGATGGGACGAGCCATCCGCGTGGACATTACCCAGGCGAATATCACTCCGACCATCAGCAAAGTGGCCATGGTCCCCATGATCGTCCAGCGGACCACAGACACGTCCCGCAGGTACACCGAGACCGGCACCGTCATGACAGGCCACCAGCCCGTCGCTAGCTCCGGGCCCACAGCCACGTACTGGCGTACACCGTCCACGTTGACCACGGAGAAGTCGCCGGGCTCGCCTCGCAGGGCCTGGGTGGCGATGTCAGGACGCGAGCGCAGGCTGTCCGTGTCCGGGGAGCTGAGCACCAACCCATTGCTGTCCACGATGACGACGCTGCCTCCCAGCATCAGCTGGGTATTGCCCAGGGTCCGAGCGAACACGCTCTGACGAATCCCCAGGACCAGGTATCCCAGAGTCTGCAGAGTCTTGACGCTTTTCACCTCACGAAGCATGAGCACGGTCTGCGGGTCCTGGGGATCCTGCGCCCAGATCGCCCCACCATCACCTTCCTCAGCCGCTGCGATCATGGAGGCACTGACATCAGTGTTGCGAACCTGCTTCTTAACCTGGAAGGTGTGCTCCGCCGTGACGTCAATGAGGCTGGCCCACACGATGGCATCCTCGTACAGGATCGCTGCCGCGATCTGGGAGCTGACGTGCTCCTCCAGCTCGATGGGGTCGTAACTCTCCGATCCGGCAGTGCTGGCCGTAAGGAGGCCATCCTGCACGACGTCGTGCATCGCGATCGTGAAGGAGGTGGCCTCGATCTGGTCCGCGCGTCCGTCCAGGTTGATGGCCGCCTGCTCGAGAATGTCATGACTGTAGGCCGCTGTACGACGGTCCAACGCATTGACCGCGACGGCGTAGCAGACCATCCCGAGGACCAGTACCGGAACCAGACCAACGGCAGTGAGGGCCAGCAGCATCCGTCCGTGGATCGACTGGAGGAAACGCCTCACGAGACCTCCCCCGCCTCCAGGCGCGAGGCGAAGAGATGGAGCTCCTCGTCGCCTGGAAGCACCGGGCAACGCCGATAGGCCATGGGAGTGACGGAATAGGCCTTTCTGAAGACCTGGCCAAAGTAACGAGCGTCATTGGCTCCCACCGCCGCGGCGATCTCCGTAAAGGACTGGTCTGTTTCCCTCAGCAGTCGAGCCGCATGCTGGAGCCTGAGCGCGTTGAGAATCTCCAAGAAGGTATGTCCCGTGGCCCGTTTGAGGACACGACTGAGATAGATCGTGCTGAAGTGCAGGGCCTCAGACATCGTTCCCAGCGAGATCGGCTCGGTATACCGCTCTCGCAGATACGCCAGCGCCGCCTCGCAGGCGTCACCGTGCGGCTTGGCGCCCAGGACGAGCTCGCCGTCCTGGTCAGCCAGCCGCTGGCGCCCGAGCTCGGACTCTAGGAGTCGCAGCCGAGTATCAGTCTCGCGACGGGCAGCAACCTGCCGAGCTCCTGCGCTGACCGCCTCGATGATCTCCTCAGGGGTCGAGGGCTTGAGGAGGTAGGCACTGACCCCCAGAGAGATCGCCTCCTGTGCATAAGCGAAATCGCTGTGTCCCGAGAGGAGCACCACCGCCGTATTGAGCGAGCCCTCTGCCACGAAGCGGCACAGGCCTAGCCCGTCCAACGCCGGCATCCGGATGTCCGCCAGGATGACGTCAATGACCTCGGACTGGAGAGTCTCGACCGCTTCTAAACCGTTGCTCAGGCAGGCTGCCACCTTGATCTGTGCCTCGGCCCAGGGCAGTGATGCCAAGCCCTCGCGAATAATGGGCTCGTCATCAACGATGCAGAGCGTGTGCACACCTTCACCCCTTGACTGCCCCGGCTGTCATCCCGCTGATGATCTTCTTGTGCAGCAGCGAGTAGACCACGATGGTCGGGATGATCGTGATCACGACGGCCGCAATCATGGCAACGTAGTCTGTGGAGTAGCGCCCCTGGAATGCTGTCAGCCCCACCGGCAGCGTCATCATCTCTGGGTCAGACAGGAAGATCTGTGGGAGAAGAAGGTCGTTCCAGGCGTTGATGAAGGTAATGACCGCCACGGTGACGAGCGAGGGAACTGCCATCGGGCAGATGATCTTGAAGAACACTCCCCAGATCGAGCACCCGTCCATGACGGCCGCCTCTTCAACCTCATGCGGGATCGTACTGAAGAAGCTGGTGAGAATGAGGATGGCGATCGGCATCGCAAAGACGACGTGCGGGATGATGACGGCCAAGTAGGTGTTGACGATCTGGAGCTTGTTGAACATTGCGAACAACGGCACCACGGCGGCATGCATCGGGATGGACAGCCCCAGCAGGAAGAGTGCCAGGACGAGCTTGGACAGCCTCCAGCGCAGCCGCGTCAGCCCGTAAGCGGCCATCGCTGACAGGACCGTGGCCACGATCACCACCGCACCTGTCACGATCACTGAGTTGACGAAGTAGCGGCCAATATTGCCCTCGGTGAAGGCCTTGTAGTAGTTCTCCAGACTGAGGCTGCCAGGTAGGGACCAGGGAGAGGCAAAGAGCTCGGCATTGGTCTTGAAGGAGTTAATGACCAGCCACAGGATCGGGTACAGGAACAGGACCGCGAACAGGATGAGAACGCCGTAAACCAGCGGTGCAACCTTGGGGGAGAATTTCTGATTCATCTCCGCTTCCTCTCAGTACTCGATCTTCTCGGACTTGAAGACGAAGTTGCTCAGCAGAATCGCCACCACGCACAGGATCAAGAGGATGTTGGCGATAGCGCTGGCGTACCCGAACTTCAAGGTACGGAACGCGGAGGTGTACATGTAGGTGGACATGACCTCAGAGGCGTGGTTCGGTCCACCCTTGGTCATGGCCATGACCAGGTCGAAGTACTTCAGTGAACCGGTGATGATGAGGATCGCATCCACTTTGATCATGGGACGGATCATTGGCAACGTGATCATCTTGAACTGCTGCCAGGAGGAGGCGCCGTCTACGGTGGCGGCCTCAAACATCTCGGCAGGAATCGAGCGCATGGCCGCCAGCTGGATGACCATGTGGTAACCGACGAACTGCCACATCACCACCACGATGATGGCCAGTATGACGGTCTTCTCGTCCGAGAGCCACTCTCGCTTGAGCCCAGCGGCCCGCAGGCCATCCAGGATGGAGTTCACGAGACCGAACTGCGAGTTGTAGATAAAGGTCCAGGTCAGGCCAACCGCCACACCGCACACGACGCAGGGCAGGAAGAAGACCGACTGGAAGAACTGACTTCCCCTGACCTTGTGGAACAGGAAGTTGCCCAGCAGCAGGGCGAGCGGCAGGTGAGCGAGCAGCGAGCCCACCACCATGAGTAGGTTGTTCTTCAGAGAAGTGAGGAAGATCCGGTCCTCGAAGAGGTTCTTATAGTTCTCCAGCCCGACCCACTGAGACGGGCTCATGAGGTCTGTCCTGAACAGGCTCATCCAGACGTTGTAAGCGATCGGGAACAGAGCAAAGGCAAAGAAGAGAAGAAAGGCCGGGCCGACGAAGCCGAGAATGTAACGTTTTCTGCTCAACAGCTGATTCATGGGTGCTCTCCTTTGAGCATGCCGATGCGAGGGGTGGGAGCCGCGAGGCCGACCCCCACCCCATCGACGGATGGATTAGCGCTGTGCGTTGGACTGTGCGAAGGACTGCAGGCTGTCCATGTGCTGCTGGGGATCCTCTCCAGCGATGATCGCCTGAGCAGCGTTGTTGAACTCCACGCCCTCACCGGCGCCAAAGACTCGGTCGAACCACGGTGTTGTTGCCGTCAGCTCTTCCTGGATGCCAGAGACCGTGACGAACAGCGGGGACAGCGCAGACTCATCCAAGGGCACCGAGGTTGAGGGGAGGTAGTTGGCCCCTGACGCCAGCTTTGCCTGCACCTCAGGATCGGAGAACATCTTGATGAACTCAGCGGCAGCTTCCGGGTGCTTGGAGGTGGAGCTCACCGCGTAGGCCAGGTCGATGTCCCCGACCGCGACGTTCTCCTCCAGCCCCTTGGCCGCCGGGATGTTGAAGGCACTGACTTTGCCTGCGATGGCGAGGGACTCGTCGGACAGGGCTCCGGTATCCCAGGAACCCATGTAGTACATGGCACACTCGCCCGCAGTGAAGAGGTTGCGTCCCTCATCATTGGTCATGCCGAGGTAGCCATCCGGGAAGGCGCCCAGCTCCACGAGCTCCTTGAGCTTCTCACCTGCTTGGACGTACTTCTCGTCATTCCACTTTCGCGAGCCGTCCACAGTCCCGTCGAAGAGCTCCTGACCTCCATGGGCGTTGGCCAGCTGCTGGAGCAGCTGCCCCGCGATCCAGGCGTCCTTGACCGGTGCCGAGATCGGGGTGATACCGGCTGCCTTGATCTTGGTGACGACGTCAACGAATTCCTCGTACGTCGTCGGCACCTGCACACCGACCTGATCGAAGATCTCAGTGTTGTAGAACATCACGGCCACGACCTGGCCGTTGGGAACGGCGTAGATCTTGTCGTCAAAACTGACCGGGCCGAAGACGCTCTCGTTAAAGCGAGCCTTCCACTCCTCGTCCGCGTCGAGAAGCTGCCCGATCTCGTAGATCTTGCCCCCTTCGACAAAGGGCTTGAGGTACCCCGAGCTCCAGGTAAAGAAGACGTCCGGCTGAGAGCTAGACGCCATGAGGGAGGCGAGCTTGGTCTTGTACTGCTCGTTCTCGTACCCCTCAACCTGCATCTCCACGTTGAAGGTGTTGGACTCGTTGAAGCGTTTAGTGATGTCCTGGATGATCTCCCAGACAGCCACGTCAGAGGTGGAGTTGACGAACATCGCGTGGATGACGTCCTTACCGTCCGAGGTCTTGCCAGAGGAACCAGAGCCACACGCTGCCAGGGAGGCAGCGACAGCGGCGAGGCCGGCAGCGGTTAGCGCGTGGCGACGTGAGATGAGCATGGGGATCTGCCCTTTCCGTGAGACTTCCTTGTCCGTGTCGCCAAGGTTAGGAACCTGCCCGCCCTAGGGTCTGTAGAAAAAACTGGCCTCGCCTGCTGTGATCCAAACCTCCTAAAGAGCGAATGACGGGCGGACGCTCCTCCTGACACACAGGAAGAACGTCCGCCCGATTACCGCTCAGCGATCGGTTAAGCAGCAGTCAGTCAGATCCCGATCTCCGCGCCCTCGCGGCGGAAGACCGGAATGTACTCATACGGTGCGGCCGCCGTCACCCGCTGACCGCCGTCGAAGGTCTCACCGGAGTGAATCTCGACCCAGCGCGCACCAGCCGGCAGGTAGACCTCACGCTCGCTGACCCCAGCCTCCAGCACGGGAGCCACGAGCAGGTCTGAGCCAAGCATGAACTCGTCGTCGATCTCCCAGGCAGCCTCGTCCTCGGGGAACTGCAGGAAGAGCGTGCGCATGGCCGGCGTCCCCTGCTCGGCAGCCTCGGTCATGACCGTGGCGATGTAAGGCCGCAGCTTCTCGCGCAGCTCCATGTGCTCGCGCGAGATCTCCAGGCAGCGCTCGCCATAGCTCCACACCTCGTTGGGGCCACCGCTCATGGGCGATCCCAGCTCCCCGCGAGGCTCGCGGTGACCGTGCAGGCGGAAGAGCGGGCAGAAGGTACCGAAGGCGAACCAGCGGGCGTACAGCTCCTGGTAGTCCGGGTCGGAGGGGTCACCTCCATGGAAGCCACCAATATCCGTGGTCCACCACGGGATCCCGGACATTCCGATGCTCAGTCCTGCCCGGATCTGACGAGCCAGAGAGTCCCAGGTCGGCGGGATGTCCCCGGACCACACCGCCGCTCCGAACTTCGCCTGGCCAGCCCAAGCCGAACGGCACAGCAGGACAGTCGGCTCCTCCCCCGCCTCGCGGTTGCCCTCGTAGAAGGTGCGCGCGTTGTCACGCGGGTAGATGTTGGCCACCGCGGCACCAGGACCAGCGTAGAAGGACAGGTTCTTCGGGTGGCCAGGGTTGAGCTCGGGCTCGCAGGCGTCCAGCCACCACACGCGCACGCCCAAGTCAAAGTAGTTGCGCTTGACGGTGTCCCACAGGAACTTGCGCGAGCGCGGGTTAGTCGGGTCGTAGAAGGACACCGGCAGAGAGCGTGGCATCTTCTTGTCGTGGATGTCCTGGTGGAACTCCACACCCTGATCAGCCCCCACGAGCAGGCCACGTGCGCGCATCTCGTCATAGTTCTCGGACAGCGGCGAGATCGTCGGCCAGATGGAGACCATGAGCTTGACGCCCATCTCGTCCAGCTCACGGATCATCGCCTCAGGGTCTGGGTACTCCTCGGAGTCGAACTTGTAGTCGCCCATCGCGGTCCAGTGGAAGAAGTCCGTGACAATCACAGACAGTGGCAGACCACGGCGCTTGTGCTCGCGGGCAACATCAAGAATCTCCTGCTGGCTGAGGTAGCGCAGCTTGCACTGCCAGAAGCCCGAGGCCCACTCCGGCAGCTGCGGGGCGTGCCCGACGGCGTCAGCGTAGTGAGACATGATCTCGGCAGGGTTCTCACCGGCCGTCACCCAGTAGTCCAGTGCAGGCGCAGCATCCGCTACCCAGCGCGTGGCGTCGTCGGAGAACTCCACGCGCCCGACGGCGGGGTTGTTCCACAGGAAGCCATAGCCGCGGTTGGACAGGTAGAAGGGGATGTTGACCTCGGTGTTGCGCTGGACCAGGTCGATGACCAGGCCCTTGTGGTCCAGTCGCCCGTGCTGGTGCTGGCCCAGGCCGTAGACGCGCTCGCCCTCGTAGGCCTTGAACTGCTGGTGGATCTCGTACAGGCCCGAGCGCTGTCCGTAGAACACGTGGGAGCCTGGCCACCAGAAGTGCTCGCGCTTCTCAGCCAGCAGCTCTACGCCGTCACGGGTGCGCAGGAACTCCAGCATGACCGTGGGCTTGCCGTCGCCAGAGTCCAGGCGAGCACGCACGGTCAGATTGCCGACGACGAAGCGGACACTTCCGTCCTCCTCCTGCGTGGCGCTGACCGCGGCCAGGCCCTGCGGCCGCTCCTCCAGCGCACCGACGTCGCTGCTCGGGATCTGGTGCTGCGCGGCGCGCACGCGCACGGAGTCCGGCCCCCACTGCTCCACACGCAGCACCTCGTGCTCGTGCCGAACCTCAAAGCCGTCTTGGATTGCTGTGTACTCCAGCATATGAAGCTCCTTCGCTCCTGGTGTCAAAAATGATGGTGAGTGGACATGGTCTGGGCAGTCATACCGGCCCCAGCGCCAGGGGTGTCAGGGACGTCAGGCCTTCACCGCCCCTCCGGTCGCTCCTGCGGCCACGTACTTCTGTGCCACCACGAGCAGGACGGCAGCAGGGAGCGAGGCCATGGTCGCCGTCGCCATGACCGAGCCCCAGTCAGCGACGTAGCCACCGATGAACTGGTAGATGCCCAGGGTCACCGGGCGGGCCGCGGAGTTGGAGTTCAGTGTCAGGGCGAAGAGGAAGTCGCTCCACGCGAACAGGAAGCTGAACAGCGCCGCCGTAATGACGGCGTTGGTGCTCAGCGGCAGAACGATGGAGAAGAAGGTACGGAACCTGCCTGCGCCGTCGACCCTGGCGGCCTCCAGCACGGACATGGGGATCGCCCGCATGAAAGCCTGGATGATCAGGATGGAGAAGGGAACGCCCAGAGCGGAGTCAGCGAGGATCAGCCCCAGGGTGGTGTTGAGGATGCCGAGGTCGTTGTACGCCGAGTACAAAGCGTTGGCAATAACGATGCCCGGGATCATCTGGCTGATGAGCAAGGCGAACATGACCAGACCGGAGCCTCGCACGCGGTAAAGCGATAGCGCGTATGCCGCGGGCGTGGAGATCACGAGACTGAGAACCGTGGCTCCGACAGCGACCACGAGGCTAGTGACCAGATTGGCTCCCTGGCTGGCGAAGGCTGAGCGGTAGCCGTCCAGGCTCGGACGGACCGGGAACCAGCTGAGGTCAACGGTGGCCACGCCCGGCTGCAGGGAGGCGTTGACCATCCAGTAGACGGGGAAGAGCATGAGGGCCAGAAAGAACAGACCCAGCACCATGTGGAACCAGGTGCGGTTGGTTGAGCGTCGCATAGTGGTATCCGCCTCTCAGTCCTGGTTGCTGGAGCGGGAGACCCGCAGGTAGACCAGCGCGAAGACCAGGGCGATGATCACGAGGATGTTGCCCAGTGCCGCGCCTTCTCCGAACTCGAAGTTGGCGAAGGACAGCTTGTAGGACTGCGTCGCCAGCGTCTCCGTGGCGTTGGAGGGTCCTCCTCCAGTCAGGCCCAGGATGATGTCGAGAACCTTGAGGGTGTAGACCACGCCAAGAATGAGGACCTCCGAGACCACCGGGCGCAGCAGAGGCCAGGTGACGTTGCGGAAGGCCTTCCATCCCACGGCTCCGTCCAGTGCCGCGGCCTCGTACAGCTCGTCCGGGATGTCTTGGAGCCCGGAGTAGAGGATGGTCATGTTGAAGGGGATCCCAAGCCAGATATTGACCATGATGACAGCGATGAGAGCCACTGAGGTGCTCGTTAGCCACGGCACTGCGTCGAGGTGAAGCAGCCCCAGGACCTGGTTGATGACGCCACTGTCCTTGTCCAGCATCCACTTCCAGATGGCGCTGGAGACAATCATCGGAAGCAGCCAGGGCAGTAGCAGGAGCGAGCGCATGACGCCGCTGAGTGGAAAACGCTTCTTGAAGAAGATCGCCAGCGCCAGGCCGATAGTGAACTGACCGATGATGGATCCGACGGTGAACAGAACCGTGTTCAGCAGGGCAGTGGTGAAGACCGAGGACCGGATGACGGCGATGTAGTTGTCTAGCCCTACGAACGGGGCCTCGCCGGTGTAGAAGGTCTTGGTCGTGTACTCCTGCAGGCTCATCGTGACGTTCTTGATGATCGGGTACCCGAAGAACAGCAGCAGGAAGGCAATTGCGGGGGTCAGGAAGGCCCACTTCGCCAGCTCCTCGCGTCGTTGCTGACGACGGCGAGCCGGCCGGATCGTTTCAGAGGGCACCGTTGCGCTCCTTTCTCTTCAGTCACGGGCCGGGGCCTGTCACCAGGCCCCGGCCTCGCTGTCAGGACAGGAAGTCAGACTTCGCTGTCTCAAGTGCAGCCAGGGGCTCTTGCTTGCCCGTCAGTGCCGACTGGATCGCGTTGTAGAGGGCCTCCGCAGTCTTAGGCCAGCCCTCTCCCAGCTGCGCCGTGCGGGATCGTCCGTTGTTGACAGCCGTCACCAGAGACTCCATCTGCGGCAGCGCCTCAATGTAGGCAGCGTCCACAGCCTCCTTGGTCGGGATGGTGAAGCGCGTGGTGTTGAGCTCCAGGACGGTGTCGTCATCCAAAAGCGCCTGCAACAGCTCCATGGCCCTGGCCTGCTTCGCCTGGTCGCCAGTCTGCGGGATCGTCCACAGCTCACCGCCCAGCGGCGCCACCGCCGTGTCACCCGCAGCCGGAACCGGGATCTCAGCCACCGCCCAGTTGACGTCAGACTTGTCAAAGGTCGTCGTCAGCCATGGGCCGTCAATGACCATGGCGGCCTTGGCGGAGGTGAACTGCTCACCGAGCTCGGTCTGGGACCAGTTGAGAACGGACTCCGACGCCGACCCCTCCCGCACGAGATCAACCCACAGCTGGAGAGCACTGGCAGCCTCGGGAGTAGCAATATCAGTCTCGTCCGCGCCGGCTGACCAGAAGAAGGGCAGGAACTGCCAAGAGCCCTCATAGGACGCCTTCGCGCAGAAGGCGATGCCGTAGGTGTCGCCACTCGTCAGCGTCTTCGCCGCCGTCTTCAGCTCTTCCCAGGTGGTCGGCACGGCCACACCGGCAGCATCGAGAAGATCCTTGTTGTAGTACAGACCCAGCGTGTTGGCGCACGGACCCATGCCGTAGAGCTCACCGTCATAGGTACCAGCACCCACGAACCCGTCAATGAAACCGTCCGCCTTGAAACCGAGATCACCCAGAGGCGTCAGCGCGCCGGTGGCCGCGATCTGCTGCAGGTCAGGGTTGTCCAGCATGAGCAGGTCAGGCAGCGTGCGCGAGGAGCTCATCTGCAGGACCTTCTGGATCAGGCTCGTACCGTTGACAGTCTCACGCTCAATCGTGACGCCAACCTTCTTAGCCGCCGCCTCCAGCGCCTCAGCGAAGATGCCGTTGTCGGGGTCGTCGGCGTAGTAGTCAAGGATCTTCAGGGTGGTGACGTCGCCAGAGCCGGACTTGGTACCACCGCCTCCGCCACAGGCGGCCAGCGGCACGGCGGCCAGTGCAAGGGCGGTGCCCTGGAGGAGACGGCGACGGGCGATCGAGGTCATGGGCATCGTTGCAGACATGAGTGGATCCTTCCTCCTCGTCGAATCGTTGAAATCTCGCGCACATACGTATGCGGATACGTATGCGCATACGTATGAGAACTGGGTCTTCAACAGCTCAGACGATGATGTAATGGGGGTTGGGCACAGCTTCGGCGCCGTGCTCCGTGTCACGGATGTATCGTGAGAATAAGTTGACCGCAAGACAATCTTGCTCTTCCCTTTCGACCCCACCACACGCCCCGGAGACACAGATGGCCACTTCCGTCACCAGCCGCGATGTTGCCGAGGCCGCCGGCGTCTCGCAGTCGACGGTCTCCTACGTCCTGAGCGGCAAGCGGTTCGTCGCACCAGACACCGAGGCGCGTGTCCTGGCGGCCATGGACGAGCTGGGCTACCGACCCCACGTCAGCGCCCGCGCCTTAAGGAGTCGGCGCAGCGGCATCATCGGTGTTGTTGTTCCGTACCATGCCCTCACCGACACGGCTAACCAGTACCGCTACGTCGTCTCGATCGCAGCCGCCTGTCGCAAGTACGACTACGAGCTCCTCATGGCCTCCTCAGAGGAGGGCATCGAGGGAATGCGCCGTCTCATCGATTCCGCCCAGTGCGACGGGCTGGTGATTATGGACGTGCTCGACTCTGACCCTCGCGTGCTCCAGGCGAGTGAAGCACGTATCCCTTCAATCTTCATCGGCACCAGTCACGACTCCAACGTGACGGCCGTGGATACCAACTTCGAGGAGATCGCTGAGCGCTGCATCGACCTCATTGCTGATCGTGGGCACACCGAGACCCTGATCCTGACCAGCGCCTCGGAGCACGTGTGCGCCATGGGATTCTCGCACCGCTTTGACCACACACTGACGGCTCAGGCCGCACGCCGCGGCTGCGATCTCATACCGGCACAGGTCCAACGAGGTCTTGCCCCGATGCGAGAAGCGATCAGCACGGCTCTTCAGTCCCACCCCCACCTGTCCGCCGTCATCACAGGCCCGACGCTGTGCGCCGACGACGCCGCCAACGCCCTGCTCGCCCTCGGCCTGACTCCCGGCGAGGACGTCTCACTCGTGGCAGCCGCGCACCCGGCAGACTCGCCCCACACGGAGATCGACTACACCTACTTCGATGCGGACGTACCTACAGTGGTCTCCACCGCGATCGAGATCCTCATCAACACGCTTGAGGGAGGCCCCCGCAACCTCAACCAGGGCCTACAGACCATCTCCCCCGTGTTCCATGCAGGAGCCTCACTGCGCCCAATCAGTTAGACAGTCCGTCTCCCGCTTCTGCCGTCCTTCCGCACGTCGCCAACTCCCCCATCCACGCCTTCGTCCTTCTGCGTCGAGCGCGCGGCTACATTGCGCAGGTGACTAGCCAAGGCGTCTAGAACGTCCTCATCGCGCCCTTCCTCCAGAGCCCGCAGGATCGCAGCGTGCTCCGCCACAGCAATTGGTGCGTCAGTGGCGCCAGCCCCGATCGTCTGACGCATGCGGTGAACCGAGAAGGAAAGGGCGTTGACCGACCGGTTGATGTACCGGTTCCCACAGTGATCGAGGATCGCCTGGTGAAAAGACCAGTCGATCTCGAAGTACTCGTGCACTGCCTGAACGTCGAAGACCAGTGTGGGGTCAGAGAATTTCTCTGCCTCAGCCCTGTGCCGCTCCCACGCTGAGCGAAGATCGGCGACGAGGGCTTCCTTATCTTCTAGCGCACGTTCTAGCGCACCGGCTTCCAGCACCAACCGCGCTTCGACCAGCTCGCGCATCTGCGTCGCAGACATAGGGGGAGCCACCCGGTAACCGCGACGAGTCGTGCGGCTGATCAGCCCGGTTGACTCCAGCCGAGCCAGCGCCTCCCTGACCGGAGTCGGAGAGACCTGCAGGCTCCTAGCCAGTCGATCAATGTAGAGCGGAGCATCAGGCTCAAAGACACCCGCAGTGAGCATGTCGAGGAGCGTGTCATAGACGTCATCGGTCAGGCCCCGCGCCGGAATCGGCTCAAAGGCAGGCTGCGGGACAGGGGTGGGAGACATGAGAAAACCTTAAAGGGAGCACACACCTGCACACGGCAAGGAAGCGGGATCAGGAACGGGGTATCCCACCCCTTGACACCCCACACTCCATATCCTATAGGATATTCACGTAACGCAGGACACACCCGCAGCACGTCGCAAGGATGCGACGGAGCCCATCAAGGAGTTCACCGTGACATTCCTGGTCAACGATCCCCTGACTTTTGCCGCTGACAGCCTGCGCGGCTTCGTCGCTGCTCACGCCGATCTGGTTCAGCCCGTTCACGGTGGCGTCGTGCGCGCCACCGCCTCCCCAAAGGGCGAGGTTGCCGTCGTCGTCGGTGGCGGCAGGGGCCACCAACCCCCCCTCCCCGGGCGGTTGCCGGAGG
>OAXA01000035.1_pt1 | contig 27016 bp, 21 predicted proteins | sample 1501441 | NCBI WGS metagenome assembly OAXA01 (sample SAMEA2580299, study PRJEB22360) | human gut metagenome | biome: human gut; feature: human-associated habitat; material: faeces | place: Denmark | collected 2008/2010
CTCCGAGCCGATCAGCGCGGACAGGCTGGCCTCCTACCTGACGAAGGCGGTACGCGAGGCCAAGTCCCACACCACATGGACCGATCCTGACGAGGACTACGAGTCGGCGCTGACGGATCTGGCTAAGTTCTGTCTGAGTGACGAGTCAGTGGCAGAGGCCCTCGACGAATTCACCGAGACGACTCAGACGGCGGTCCGTGCGGCGATCCTTGGACGCGTTCTGGTGCAGTTGACGATGCCTGGGGTGCCCGACACCTACCAGGGCTGTGAGGTCGTCGATCTGTCCTTGGTGGACCCGGATAACCGTCGCCCGGTCGATCATCACCGATCAGCTCGACTGCTGAGGGCTGTGACTTCCAATGGCCTTGACGCTGTGGCTGACGGGGATCGTCTGGATGCCGAAAAGCTGCTGGTGGTCCACCGGGCCCTGGACGTTCGCCGGCGCCACGCCGACGCCTTCCGTGGTGAGCATGCGAGCTACCGCCCGGTCGCGACGACCACCGGCCACGCGGTCGCTTTCGCCCGCGGAATTGACGATGAGCCCCCGACGGTCATCACCGTCGCCACGCGCCTGGCTGGAGCTCTGGAGGGGCGTGGCGGCTGGGCCGACCACCAGATCGTGCTGCCCGAGGGCACGTTCACCGATGTCATCACCGGAAAGACGGTTGAAGGCGGCATGGTGAAACTCGCTGACCTGCTGGACGAGGCACCGGTTGCATTGCTGACCGGGAAGGAGAAGTGATGACCAGCCAGTTGACGGTCTGGGCCCCCAACCGAACCACGGTCCAGACCCTTCTCGACGGACATCTCCTCGACATGACCCGAGACGGCGAGTGGTGGGCCCTCCCCCAACCCGTTGAGGACGGCCAGCGCTATCAGTTCGTCCTGGACGGGGGTAACCCCCTGCCGGATCCACGCAGTCGATACCAACCCGAAGGCGTCCATGGGCCATCGCAGGTGTACGTCCCGCGCGAACCAGCCCCCTGGGACGGCTTAGACCTCAAGGGACGAGTGCTCTACGAGATGCACATCGGCACCTTCACCGAGCAGGGCACCTTCACCGCCGCCATCGATCGCCTCGACGACCTCGTCGAACTCGGGGTGGAGGCCGTCGAGGTCATGCCGGTCGCCCAGATTCCCGGCACTCGCGGCTGGGGATACGACGGGGTGGATCTGTACGCCACCCAGAACACCTACGGCGGCCCGGCCAGCTTCCAGCAGTTCATCGACGCTGCCCATGCCAAGGGACTCGGGGTCATCCTCGACGTCGTCTACAACCACCTCGGACCGGAGGGGAACTACCTGGCCGAGTTCGGCCCCTACTTCAATCACCATCACCCGACCCCGTGGGGCGACGCGGTGAATTTCGACGGGGACGGCAACGAGCCCGTCCGTCAGTTCGTCATCGACAATGCCCACCAGTGGCTGGTGGAGTACGGGGTCGACGGGCTTCGTCTGGATGCCGTCCATGCCCTCGTCGACGGATCCGAGACCCACATCCTCGCCGAGCTGTCCACGAAGGTCGCCGAATGGTCCACGCAGATCGGCCGTCCGCTGACCCTCATTGCCGAGTCTGACCTCAACCAGCCCGACATGGTCACACCGGTCGGCGTCACGGAGGGGTCGCGCGGCATGACGATGCAGTGGGACGACGACATCCACCACTCCCTGCACGCGTTCTTCACCGGCGAGACCGACGGCTACTACTCCGATTTCGGGACCGCCGAAACCCTCGCCAAAGCCTTCACCAAGGTATTCGTCCACGACGGTGGATGGTCGTCCTTCCGAGAGCAAAACTGGGGCGCTCCCGTTGATCCCAACAGCACCCACTACGACGCGGCATCGTTCGTGAGTTTCTTCGAGGACCACGACCAGGTGGGTAACCGCGCTGCCGGGGACCGTCCGGGCCACAACGGGGCCGACCCTAATATCCAGGCGGCAGCTGCTGCGCTGTACCTGCTCGGGCCGTTCACCCCGATGATCTTCATGGGCGAGGAGTGGGCCGCGTCCACCCCGTTCCCCTTCTTCAGCGACCTCGGCCCTGACCTCGGCCCGATGGTGACCACCGGACGGCGTCAAGAATTCGAGAAGATGGGCTGGCAAGGAGTGATTCCCGACCCTCAATCGGTCACGACCTTCAAATCTGCGCAACTCAACTGGGCCGAGCGACGTGAGCCTGACCATGCACACATGCTTGCGTGGTACCAGACGTTGTTGGACATTCGCTCGTCACTTCACCAGCGGAGCTCCCATGACCTGAGCTCCACGTCGATGGAGACCCCGTCCCCCGACGCCGTCGTCATGAGACGCCCTGGAGTGACCGTCATCGCAAGTCGGAGCGAGGTTCCGGTGACCGTTTCAGACCTTCCCGAGAATCCCTCGTCCACATTGGTAATGGGTCACCAGAAAGTCACCGAGACTTGGATCACCCTAACCTGCCCCGGCTGCGTCGTCATCGTCGCTTAGTTCCAGTGGTGGGCTGTCGCAAAACGCGATAAAGTCTGCCGCTGCGGAGTCGTACGCCGCCGTCACACCCATCAGCGGTTCGCCTTACGATCACCCCGTCCCCCCACAGCCCAGAACACGAGGAGAGGCCAGTCCGTGATCGACATCATGAACGAGTCGGTCCCCTCCGTGACACCCGTGAAACCCCGGCGAAGCCTCTCTTGGAACCATCTTCGCCAATATCGCGCGCGTCTCATCGTGGCTGACATCATCGTCATCGGCGTGGCCCTCGTCGTCGCGATACGAGCACGAACATCAATGACGGTGTTCCCAACAGCCACCGACGTCGGGAACAATGTCATCCCCCTCGCTGGAGTCATCGCAGCGGCCTGGCTGGCGATCGTAGGAGCCATCGGCGCTTACCGCACCAAGTATCTCGATGCCGGTATGGCCCAGTACCGCGCTGTCCTGGCCGGGTCCGCCATCACCGCAGCTTTGCTCGGCGTCTCGGCATACCTCTTCATGTACCCACTCTCCCGCGGTTTCTACTTCCTGCTGTTCCTCTTCGGGATTCCGGCGCTGTTACTGGAACGATTCTTCATGAGGCGCTGGTTGCACCACGAGAGGCGCCGCGGGCGGTTCCGCCGCAGCGTCGTCATCGCGGGAGACTGTGCCCACATCGACGACCTGAACAAGGTCCTACAACGTGAGCGGTGGCTCGGGTATGACGTCATCGGTGTCCTGACCCGAGGACAGGAGAGCTGCCCGATCGTGAGTGTTCCGGTGCTGGGCGAGCCGAGAGACGTCGTCGCCGTCGCACAACGCACCAAGGCGTCCGCCGTCATCTTTGTCGAAGGTTCTTTCTCACGGGCTTACCAGTTCAACCGGTTGGCGCGTGCCCTGGAGGGCCAGGACACCGAACTCATCATCGTCCCCGCGCTGTCGGACATTTCCTCACAACGCATGACGATCCGCCCGGTCGCTGGCATGCCACTGGTTCACATCGAGAAGCCGCAAGCGGAGCGGGCCGGAGGTTGGTTCAAACGGGCTTTCGACATCATCGGCTCCGTCCTCCTTCTCATCGTTACCTCCCCGATCCTCCTCATCGCCGCCATCGCCATCAAGCACGAGGATGGTGGTCCGGTCTTTTACAAGCAGCGCCGCGTCGGACGCAAGGGAGAGATCTTCGAGTGCTACAAACTGCGTTCGATGGTCGTCAATGCCGACGAGATCAAGGCCACGATGTCGGCCGACAAGAACGAATCTGACGGCGTCTTGTTCAAGATGAAGAACGACCCACGCATCACCAAATGCGGCAGGTTTTCACCGCCGCTACTCCATCGACGAGATCCCACAGTTCTACAACGTGCTGCGGGGTGACATGTCCCTCGTTGGTCCGCGACCGGCTCTGGAGAACGAGGTGACCGCCTACGAGTCCCACGTGCGTAGGCGTCTCGACGTGCGCCCCGGCGTGACCGGCCTGTGGCAGGTGTCCGGCCGGTCCGATCTGTCCTGGGAGGACACCGTCCGTCTCGACCTCTACTACGTGGATAATTGGTCGATCCTGCAGGACGCCAGCATCCTCATCAGGACCTTCCGCGCGGTGCTCACCTGTTCGGGAGCGTACTGATGGTCACCCGAACGCAACGTGTTGCGCGGGCCCTGACGTGGCTCTACCTTCTCGCTGCCGCCGTCGGGGCGGTTATTCCAATGGGCCGACGCATTGGGACCTTCAAGTTCAACGTCGGGTACCGCCTCACTGGTGGGGTGACACCCATCGGGGCACACCCCCTCACCGGCGACCAGGTTGCCACGATCGGCGATCACGCACTGAACGTGTTCATGCTTCTTCCCCTGACTCTGCTGGCCGCCCTTGGCTGGCCAAAAGTGAGATGGTGGGTCTGGGGCATCGCAGCCACCATCATCGGGATCTGCTCCGAATCCGCCCAGTACGTCCTGCCTCAGTTGGGCCGTCGCCCTCTCATCTCCAACGCCGTCGAGAATGCTGTTGGCGGCTGGGCGGGAGCTGGAATCGCGGCGTGCTTCCATCACCTCAGGCAGGGGTCTCCCACATCGTCCAACCGTTCCCACCGCGAACCATCCGAGAGGTGCACACACCAGTGAAGATCGTCATTACCGGAGGGGCCGGCTTCATCGGCCAGCGCGTTGCTCGTCGTCTACCTGATGACGAACTCGTCGCCGTCGACATCCTCGAACCGCAGACTCACACCGACATCGACGCCGACCGGGAGCGTTTCCCCGGCCAGGTCATCGAGAAGGACGTCTGCGAGCCCGAGACCTGGGCCAGCCTGGACCGACCGGACCTCATCATCCACCTGGCGGCCGAGACCGGCACCGCCCAGTCGATGTACCAGACGGAGCGTTACCGCCGGGTCAATGTGGACGGCACCCGTCTGGCTGCCGAGTCGGCGCTGACGTGGGGCTGCCCGGTCATCATGACGAGTTCACGCGCCGTCTATGGTTGCGGTCGCTGGCGCCTGCCCGACGGGACCATCGCGTACGGCACCCCATCAAGCCCCGACGCCGTTCCCGAGGACTCCCGCGAATCCGATGACCACTGCCCGGTGAGCGTCTACGGCGAGACGAAGTCTGAGGGGGAGCACATCCTGGCTGAGATCGCCGACCGGGTTCCGGTGGCGATTTACCGTCCGCAGAACGTCATCGGCCCCGGCCAGGCGCTCCACAACCCATACACCGGGGTGTTGGCGGCATGGCTGGCGATGCTCAAGGAGGACCGTCCGATCACGGTCTACGGAGACGGCACCCAGACCCGTGACTTCATTCACGTCGACGACCTTGCCCGGATGATCGTGTGGTCCGTCAAGAACCTGCCGGAACTGGGGTCTCCCCAGATCCTCAACGCCGGTTCCGGTGTGCGCACCACTCTCACCGAGCTGGCCCAGTACTGCATCGACGGCGCCCCTGTTCATCGCGAGGCCGGCATCACCCACGTCGACGTCGTGCGCGCCGGGGACATTGATCATGCTTGCGCCGACATGTCGCTTTCCAAAGGTCTGGGCGTCCCCCAGCCGACCTGGTCGACCCCCGACGCCGTCAAGGATTTCATCGTCGCCGGCTGGGACAAGCCCGGGGCGAAGGCCTCAGCCTGGGACGATGCCCTCGACGAGCTGAGCCAGCACGGCATGACGAGCAACTCTCAGGAGGACCGATGAGCCCGAGCACCCTTGCCATCATCCCGGCCCGGGGCGGGTCGAAGGGGATTCCGCGCAAGAATCTCAAGGATCTTGCCGGCAAGCCCCTGCTGGTGTGGACCATCGAACAGGCCCTGGCCACACCTGGCCTGGACGTCTACGTGTCCACCGAGGATGCCGAGATCGCAGCGGTCTCCCGCAAGGCGGGTGCTGGAGTGATCGAGCGTCCTGATGCACTGGCCCAGGACACCACAGCCACTGAACCCGTCGTCGAGCACGCCATCGACGTCCTCATCGAGCAGGGACGAGGCCCTGACCAGGTGATGCTGCTGCAAGCGACCTCCCCGCTGCGCCTGCCCACCACCATGGGACGCGCCCTGGAGGAGTTCGCGGCCTCTGGCGCCGACTCCATGGTCGGTGTGGTCCCCGAACCGATCTTCATCTGGCAGAAGGAGCCGGGGGTCGTCGCACACTACCCGTACGAGAACCGCCCCCGACGCCAGGACATGACCCCTGACCAACTGCGTTACCGGGAGACCGGGTCGCTGTACCTGACCAGGACCGAGATCTACCAGCGTGATCACAATCGTCTCGGCGGCCAGATCGAGTTGTTCGTGATGGATCCCATCGAGGGAATCGACATCGACTCCCCGCACGACTTCGACATCGCAGCCGCCGAACTCTCCCGGCTGTCTCGCTGAACGATCCACATCCCAGGAAGAGGCCCCCTCATCCCATGATCATCAACCGCCAGACGACCCCCTTCACCGTCTTCGACGAGGACACCGTTCTCTCCGCGCTGACGAAGATCACCGACAACAAATCAGGCATCGTCTTCTGTGTCGACGAGCACGGCATGCTCACTGGGTCCTTCTCCGACGGCGACTTCCGCCGCTGGATCACCTCCGACCAGGCTGGCGACCTGACGACGCCGGTGCAGGTGGCCGCCAATCGCGCCTGCGTGCGTGCCCATCTCGGTGCCGACGTCTCCGCCATCTCCGGCCTCTTCCGCCCGGGTATCGAGGTCATCCCGCTGGTCGACGAGCGTGGCCACCTGGCGGCCGTCGCGACCGAGGGCCGCCGAAATGACCATCGGTCGTCACACCATCGGCGAGGGGCACCCCTCCTTACTCATCGCCGAGATCGGCAACAACCACCAGGGCGACGTCACGTTGGCCAAGCACCTCGTCGACCTCGCCAAGGAGGCCGGGGCCGACGCCGTCAAGTTCCAGTTGCGCGACATGGACGCCCTCTACCGTCAGGCCGGGGGTGCCACCGCCGGCGAGGACCTCGGCGCCCAGTACACCCTCAACCTGCTGGCCAAGTTCTCTCTGAACCCTGAGCAGATGATCGACGTCCTCAATCACTGCAAGGCCGTCGACATTGACGCTTTCTGCACGCCGTGGGACCTCCCCAGTCTCACAGTGCTGGCCGACTACGGCGTCCCAGCCCTCAAGATCGCCAGTGCTGACATGACAAACCACTCCCTGCTACGGGCCTGTGCCGCTGAGCACCTGCCGATGCTGATGTCGACGGGCATGTCGACCGAGGACGAGATCCTCGGATCAGTCGACGTTCTGCGCAGCGCCGGGGCTCAATTCGCTCTAATGCAATGCCAGTCGACGTACCCAGCACCCTTCAAGGACGTCAACCTGCGTTACATGGACCGTCTGGCCGTCCTGGGCAACTGCCCGGTCGGCTACTCCGGTCACGAGCGCGGCTACCACGTGCCGATCGCAGCGGTGGCCCGTGGCGCCCACATCATCGAGAAGCACTTCACCATCGACAAGACCCTCGAGGGCAACGACCATCAGGTCTCCCTGCTTCCCGAGGAGTTCGCCGAGATGGTCGTCCGCATCCGTGAGGTCGAGCTGGCCCTGGGCACGGACAAGGCCCGCGCGGTGTCGACCGGCGAGATGATGAACCGCGCCAACCTCGCCAAGTCCTTGGTGTCCACCCGAGCCCTGCACAACGGCGAGGTCATCACCCGGGACGCCGTGGCCGTCAAGTCCCCAGGCCGCGGGCTGCAGCCCAACCACCTCGACGAGCTGGTCGGTCGCACCATGCGTCGCGACATCGACGCCGGTGACTTCTTCTATGACACCGACCTGACCGACGCCGTCGCCCAGGGCCGCAACTACACCTTCCGTCGCCCGTGGGGCCTGCCGGTGCGCTACCACGACGCCCGCAAGCTGCTGTCCCATTCCGAGACGAACCCGAACTTCCTCGAGTTCCACCTGTCCTACAAGGACGTGGAGATGACGGCCGAGCAGATCGCCGAGGCCTTCGAGAACCGCAAGTTCGACGGCATGAGCTACACCGTCCACTGCCCGGACCTCTACGCCGGTGACTTCATCATCAACCTGGCCTCCCCCGACGAGGACATCTGGGAGCGCTCGATCGTCGAGGTGCAGAAGGTCATCCAGATCGCCCGCGACCTCGACAAGTGGTTCGACGCCGAGGAGCCCCCGGTCGTCATCTGCACCATGGGCGGGTTCACCAAGGACGCCTTCGTGGCCCCCGAGGAGCGTCCGGCCATGTACGCCCGGATCGCCCAGGCCCTCGAGCGCATCGACGAGGACGGTGTCCGTCTGACCTCGCAGACCCTGCCGCCCTACCCGTGGCTCATGGGTGGACAGCAGCACCACAACCTGTTCATGGGTCTCGACGACACCGTCGAGTTCTGCAACCAGTACGGACGTCGTCTCACCCTCGACCTGTCCCACTCCAAGTTGGCCGCCAACTTCAACAAGATCCCGTTCAGCGGGTACATCGCCGAACTGGCACCGCTCAGCGACCACCTGCACATCGTCGACGCCGAGGGGGTCGACGGCGAGGGCCCGCAGATCGGTGAGGGCGAGATCGACTGGCCGGTGACTGCACGGCAGCTCGACGAGCTGGCCCCCGAGGTCACCTTCATCCCGGAGATCTGGCAGGGCCACGTCAACAACGGTGAGGGATTCTGGACGGCCCTCGAGCGCCTGGAGCAGTGGTTTTGATGAACCGACCGACCGCCCTGTGGGTGTCCCCGGTGAGCAGCCTCGCCGGGGTGGCCCGACATGTCCTCGACGTCGCTCAGGTCGGGATTCCCGGCTGGCGGATGGTCGTCTCATGCCCCTCCGGCCCTCTCGCCGACAGGCTCCGGGAGATGGACGTCGAGGTCGTCGACCTTCCCGTCGAGACCGGGACCGCTGTCCGATCCTTGCGCGCGACGATTCAGCAACTCGGGCCCGACATCGTCCACTCCCACCTGGCCAAGGCCGATTTTCTGGCAACGATGGCCTCGGTGGGCACCGGAGTCAAGCTCGTGTCCACCGAACACACCATCCCGACGGACCGGTTCATGTACCACTCGAACCGTGCCTCAGCCGTCACCATGGAGACTGCACACCGTCTCCGGCTGACCCGGTTCTCCAGGGTCATCGCGGTGTCCGCGGCCACCGAACGCGAGATGCGTCGCCAGTGGCACACCAAGGTACCGATCACGGTCATACTCAACGGTGTCGACCGTCCCGCCACCCTGCCGCCCCGCGAGCCCGGTCTGAGGCTGCTGTCCCTGGCGCGGCTGTCGAAGGAGAAGAACATCTCCGCGACAATTCGCGCCTTCGAGCACATCACCCGTGAGCATCCGGAGGCGACCCTGACGGTTGCCGGCACCGGGGAGGAGGACACTTCCCTCAAGACTCTGGCCCACCGTCTGGGTCTCGACGACAAGGTGAGTTTCCCCGGCTTCGCCGACCCGGACGAGGCGATGGCCAGGCATGACGGCATCATGCAGCCCTCGAAGTCGGACAACTGCTCCTACACCCTGCTCGACGCCCTCGCGCAGGGAATGGGCGTGGCCGCGAGCCCGGTTGGCGGCAATCCCGAGATCCTTCCTCCCCGGTGCATCGCCGAGGCCGATGACGTCGAAGCGCTGGCGGAAGTGGCCATCCGGCAGGGACTCCGCCTGGACAACTGCCCCGCCCTGACCGATGCCATTCCCACCGTGGCGGGCATGACGGAGGGCATCTCTGAGGTCTACCGAGAGGTTGTGGGATGACCACATTCACCATCGCCTCCAACCAGGGAAGCATGGGCGGCGGTGAGGTCATGATGCTGGCCATCGCCGAGGCGGCCCGCGAACTCGGTCGTGAGGTCACCGTCGTCGCACCGCAGACCCCTGGGGACGTCGTCGAGGAGGCCCTTCGACGCGGCTTCCGTGTCATGGCCATCCATGGGGACACCACCGCGAAATATCTGGCCAGCCTGCGGCGCTGGGACGCCACCGAGCGCAGGGGTCTGCTGTGGTGCAACGGCTTGCGACCGGCTTTCGCCACCTCGGGGCATCTGAACCGGGTCGTCCACCTGCATCAGCGTCCTGCCGGCAAGCTGCGCGCCCTGGCCGTGGCGGCCCGTCGCGGCGCACTGGCAACCGTGGTCCCGTCGGCATATATGGCCGCGGCAGTCCCCGGTTCGCGGGTGATGTGGAACTGGAATCCGCCCGCCCGGACTCGCGATTTCACCGAGCCGGGAGCGACCGTGACGGTCGGGTTCCTGGGTCGGTTGTCCTCCGACAAGGGGGTCCCGCGACTGTGCGAGACGATGTCTGAATTGGAACGCCGGCACCCTGGGCGATTCAGGCTACTGCTGGCCGGGGAATCCCGATTCGTCGACCCGGCCGACGCCCAACTCGTCGCCCGTCGCATCGCGAGTCTGGGCGACCTCGTCGACCACCGCGGCTGGATGGACCGTGACGAGTTCTTCTCCTCAGTTGACCTCGCGGTATTCCCCTCAGTGTGGCCTGAAACCTTCGGACTGGTTGTTTCCGAGGCGATGTCGGCGCACTGCCCGTTCGTCATCACCGACGCCGGGGCCCTTCAGGAGGTGGCCGGGGCTGAGCACCCTTTCGTCGCGAAAGCCGATGACGCCGTCAGCCTGGCCGATACCATCGAACGGGCTGCCGAAGGCTACGACGAGGAGCTCCTCGACGCAGCCCGTGATCGCTGGCAGACGAACTTCTCCCCCGGGGCCGGCCGCGCCCGACTCGCGGAGATTCTGGCTGATGTCGATCCCGAGCCCAGTTCTGGCGCCCCGCGCGTCGCCATCGCGCATGACTACCTCACACAGCGTGGCGGGGCGGAGCGGGTCGTCAGCCAGTTCGCCACGATGTTCCCCGAGGCCTCGATCGTCACGTCTGTGTACGAGCCGGACCTCACCTACCCCGATTTCGCCAGCCACGAGGTCATCACCTCTCCGCTCAATCGGATCGGCTGGTTGCGACGCCACTTCCGCGCCGGGCTTCCTCTTTATGACTGGGCCTTCGACCACACCGAGGTGCCAGCAGGGACGGATACGGTGCTGGTCTCGACGACCGGCTTCGCGCACGGGGTGAAAACCCCACCAGGGTGTCGCAAGGTGGTCTACTGCCACTCCCCCGCGCGGTTTCTCTATCTGGCCGATGACTATCTTGGCGACAAGTGGTGGCGCTCCCCGAAGGGGATCGTCCTCAGGGCCCTCACCCCGCCTCTGCGACGCTGGGACCAGAAGGCTGCCGCTTCTGCCGACGAATACCTGTGCAACTCGACCGTAGTTCGCGACCGCATTCGTGACGTCTACGGCATCGAGGCGACTGTCGTCCATCCCCCGTACTCGTTGGATCCGGACGGCCCACAGGAGCCCCTACCGGGGTCGGAGAACCTTCCATCGTTCTTCCTGACAGTCAGTCGGCTGATGCCCTACAAAAATGTCGACGTCCTGTTGCACGCTTTCGCCGACATGCCTGACGAGCACCTGGTCGTCATTGGGTCAGGGCCATTGCGCGATGAATTGCACGATCTCGCCCCGGCCAACGTATCCTTCTTCGAGGGCATCAGTGACGCCCAGTTGCGGTGGGCCTACGCCCACGCGGCTGCTGTCATTGCGCCGAGCAAGGAGGATTTCGGTTTGACCCCCGTCGAGGGTTTCGCGTTCGGAACCCCCTGCCTGGCTCTGCACGCGGGCGGATATCTGGACACCGTCGTCGACGGCATCTCCGGACAGTTCTTCGACTCTGCGACTCCTGACGCCGTCGTCCAGGCCGTCCGCTCGTTCCGCGAGAACCCTGTGGAGAAACGCGCCGTTCTCGACCATGCCGAAAGGTTCTCCCCGGACACTTTTTCCAAGGATGTGCGACATGCGATGAAGGCGTCCACGTGACCAGTGTTCCGGTCATCCCTCCCGCCTACCATGCAGCACAGACGATGCTGTCTCGGCTCGACGAACGAACAGTCCTCAATGAGCTTCGGACATGAAGGAGCACCCATGAATCCGCACAGTGCACGGACTGCGGTGGTCAATCAATTACCTGAACCAGTGCGTCAAAACGCGCAACTGGCACGCCGGGTGTTCGGGCATTGGAGGGACAAGGACCGACGCGAACGCGATCTGACCGTTGCTCGTGGCATGAAAGGCACGTTGCCGCCCGTCCGGCCGCGGCGACGCGATCAGGTGTGGGCCGTCTCGGTGGTCTTGAACGAGGTCGACATCATCGAGTCGACCGTCAGACACCATCTCGACCAGGGGTGCGACCACATCCTCATCGCCGACAACATGTCGACCGACGGCACGTTCGAACTCCTGCGCGACCTGTCCCGCACCCTACCGATCACCGTCTTGAGCGACACCACCAAACCCTTTTACCAAGGGGCGAAGGTGACCTGGCTCAGTCGGGTGGCCTGGTTGTCGGGGGCTCGCTGGATCATCCCCTTCGACGCCGACGAACGCTGGTTCGCACCGGGTGAGTCCCTCCGGGAGTTCTTCACACGAAACACCCACCCCATCGTCGCTGCGACCATCCACAATTTCTATCCCACCGATGACGATTCCGACACGTGGCGGATGCAGGTCAGACCTCACCCACTCACCCAAGTCGCATATCGAAGTCACCCGCTCATCGAGGCCCAGGACGGCAACCATCACGTCGCCCTTCCCGGATTCCCCGTCAGCGAGCCGGGTCTCTACATGGCACACTTCCCGTGGCGGTCGATGGAACAGCTCCGACGGAAGGTCCAGCAGGGCGCCGAGAGGATTCGGATGACGAACCTCGGAGAGGGAATCGACGGCCACTGGTGGCAGATGGCTGACACCATCGATACGCGCGTCGAGCAGACATGGAACTGCATCCTCGGTCGTCAGGACGTCGACTTCGACTTCGGGTACAAGCCCGTTGGGGAACTGACTGCTGTTCCGGTCCTGGACTGGCAGACGTGGCCGGAGGAATTCACCCCCATGGATGAAGGAAGGAACAGTGGATACACGAGCGACCCTCACTGAGTTCGCGCTCCGCGCCTCGCGGAAGGCGGCCAGTATTGTTGGAGCTACGGCCCACAGCACGGAATCGCGGATGTCTTGGGTCCAGGCTTCCCTCTCTCACAAGATCGACTTCGCGATGAAGGGGCTGGACTGCCCCACCGCGCAGCAATACCTCGACGGCTGCAGTCGTCTCACACGACCGATCAAGACCGAGGAAACGTCACGGCAACCGTCGATCGTCGTTCTCGGCATCCTGGACACCAGCGCCATCTTCGGTGGCATGGCCACCCTCTTTCGTGTCGCGGCCGCACTGGCACAGCAAATGGGCAGGCCCCTGGTCGTCGCGCAGACGATGGGTGCCACCAACGCGAATGCGTGCGACACCTTCCGTGCCCTGGGGCTGACTCCCGATGCCGTGAAGGTGACTTCGGTTGACATCCGCGACCGGACAAACGATGTTCTTCCCCTCCACGAGGACGACATCGTCGTCGTCAGTGCTTGGTGGGACGCCGTCGCCATCTCGAGGATGGACCGGAAACGAAAGTTCGTTTACCTCATTCAGGACTATGAACCCATCTTCTACAGCAACTCCGACGACTTCGTAGCCGCCGAGGTCAGCTACCTGAGCGGGAAGTTCGTACCGATCTTCAACACCTCCGAGCTGCGGAAGTTCTTCGCCACGAAGGACTACTTCGACGCATCGGACGCCTGCTTCTTCGAACCTGCTGTGGAGTTGCCAGCCATCCCACGGTCCCAACGCCCTGATGACCCCCACAAGCTGTTCTTCTACGCACGCCCCGGCGTGGCACGGAACCTGTTCCGCACCGGTCTGGCGGCGATTGACCTCGCCCTGGGCCAACCCGAGATGACCGGCTGGGAGGTCCACTGCGCGGGCAGCACCGAAGTTCCCGAGGTCAGGTTCCGCAACGAGACCAAGCTCATCCGCCACGGCAAGATGGCGGCCCACGACTACTTCGCCTCGCTGGGCACCTATGACATGTGTCTGTCCCCCATGCTTGCTCCGCACCCGAACTATCCGACCCTCGAGTTCGCGATGGCAGGGGTTCCCGTGGTGACGACGAGATGGGAGACGAAGACCGACCTCGAGCACTACTCCGGGCTGATTCGCCTGGGTGCTCCCACCCCCGAGGCACTCGCGGAACGGATGGTCGAGGTCGCACGCATGACCGACATTGAGAGGGCGACCCGCGCCCAGCAGGGCAATATTCCGACGGCTTGGGACGAAACCCTGGCCCCCGCCGCATCCAAACTCGCGGAGCTGTTGAAATGACCAATCACCTCGGAGACCTCGTCACAATCATCGTGGTGTCATACAACCACGAGCGCTACATCTCCCAGTGCCTCGAGTCCATCGAGAAGCAGACCCTGCGCCCTAGTCGAGTCATCATCCTCGATGACCGCTCTTCGGACTCCTCTGTCCAGATTGCAGAACGCTTCGCTGATGCCTCGGACCTCAACGCCACCGTCATACCGCACCGCTTCAATGTCGGCCTGTGCCGAACACTGAACGAGGCCTTGGACATGGTCGACACGAAGTACTACGCGTACATCTCTGCCGACGACTACATGATGCCGACCCGGCTCGAACGCCAACTCAAGCTGTTCGAGACTCTCCCGGACGACTACGCCGTCGTCTACTCCGACGCATGGCGGGAAAACGGAGACATGGAGCGCCTACCCGCGCGGTTCAGCGAGTTCTACAGGTGGAAACCTCGCGCCGAGCGTGTTGGGGACGTCTTCCTCACCGTCCTCGAGTCGGCCTGGATTCCGGCCCCCTCCGCGATGGTTCGCACCGACTACGTCAAACGGATCGGAGGTTACGATCCGCAGATCTTCTTCGAGGACCTGGACATGTGGGCTCGCCTCGGGGCCCGGTGGAAGTTCGAGTCGATTGACGAGCCCCTGGTCGTGTTCCGTGAACTGGAGTCGTCGTTGGGGCACCAAGAATTCGAATCAGAGAATCCTCGATTCCTCGATGCACTGACCCGGGTGCTGCTCAATGCCGAAGGCCTGCGGCCCGAGCACGACGCGAGGATCCGCGCCCGACTCTGGGAACTCCTCATGAGGTCTTGGAAAGCCGGCATGCCGATGAGGGGCCGGGCAGCCGTCGCGAAACGGCTGGCTCCCCACACCGGCTATCGGACCTCCCCGCTGTACGCGGCGATGATGGGTGTCGGGCTGCCTCACCCGAGCCGCATCATCAACCGTCTGCGCAAGCCTCGCGGATGACGGTCGGACGGTTCCTGCCCGGCGGCGATCACTGCGGGAATTGGATCACTCCGGGAATCTCTGCGGGTGGAAGACCGACGCCACCTTGCACTCGAAGGAGTCCCATGAGTAGTGGTCGAGGGAGATGACGCGGCCCTCGGCCGCTCTCTTCTCACTGCGGTCGCCATCGGTGAGGGTCTCGATCAGCGCATTCACGAAGTCATCCGGATCGTCGGCGACAAGTCCGAAGTCCTGGAAACGGTGGACGCCTTCCGCGCCGATGGTTGTGGAGACCACTGGCACCCCTGCACACATTGCCTCGATCGTCTTGAACTTGACGCCTGATCCCATGAGAAGTGGAACCACCACCACCGCAGCCCGGGCGTAGAGAGGGTCAAGGTCGTCAACCCACCCCGTCACGCTGATGCCGTTCTCGCTCGAGGCGAGCGCGCTGACACGATCATCGGGGTCGCCTCCAGCTAGAGTGAGAGTGGCATCGGGAACCGCTGCTCGCACGGCCGGCCACACCTGTTCGACCAACCACTGGGCTCCCTCGACATTGACGTCGCGACGGTAATAGCCAACGACCAGCACCTCGTGTCCCTCGGGTTCACGGGCAGTCTCGTTGATGCCTAGAGGAGGACAGATGACCTCCACATCGGCTGCCCCGAGCTCACGCAACAGATCAGAATCCTTCTCGTTGAGAGTGACCACTGCATCGAGGTGCCGGAGAACCGCTCGTTCCTGCATCCTCGTCCATGCCGTGATGGCTTTCCAGCGAAGCCGTGCGGCAGATGTCGAGGTCTCGTCGGCCCGTCGAGAGAAGAGCTGGCTCATGACGTCATGGAAGGTCCCCACAACACGTGCATGCGGATTCATACGCTTCAGAATCGGGGCCAGACGTATGAACTCCAGCCATTCAAGATCGATGACGTCGGCCTGTTCGATCAGGCGACGCCCCTCGCCATCGAGCAACCAGGGCAGCCAGTGCATCGGGGGCGCGGCCGGATCAAGACACCGAATCGCGTTCTCGAACCGTCCGGGCAACTCGGCACGGTCAAGAATGGAACCGGCAGGGTGCTCACGTCGAGGAGGCACCACGCCGCGGACATCCTCGAGAACCTTGCCGAGTGGATCCGACGGGGCGACGGCAACGACCTGGCCCCACCGACGATGTACTCTCGCCACATCGCGGACGTAGCGCATTCCCGCGCTCGGAGGGTCCACCTGGGGCAGGCCTCCCCCCATCATGACGATGTGCGACAATGCAACATTCCCTTCTAAACTCATGTCTGCAGGACACATGTCCAGCCAACCAGAGTAGTGCGCCTACACACCGCACGAGACCAACCGTGGCTCCGCCGAGGTCACGCATCACCTAGGAGACCAATGCTGAGCAAGGAGCAGCTGCGCCTAGCCTACGACCACCCAACCAGACGCAAAGCTGTCATGGGCATCATTGGCTCATCCATTGCCTCCATCATCGACATGACAGCCGTCATGGCCGTCGCTCCTCTGTCCCAGCTCCTCATGGGCGCAAATCTTCACACCATGGGACCCATCGGGAACCTGACCGCATCTATTACAGGAGACTCGTCCCGTGGCCACGCGATCGCATTGGTGGGCGCAGTGGTTTTCGGGGGCTTCATCATCAAGGACGCCTTCAACATCTTCTTCGGCTGGTGGATGAACACCTTCATCACCACCACCCAGGCCAAGGCATCCGTGAAGCTGATGAAGTACTACTTGGACGCACCCTTCTCACTGCATGCACAGCGTGGGACGGTCTCCTTCCTGAACACTCTCGGCCCATCGGTTGGTCAGGTGTACACCTACCTGCTGGGCGGTGCGATGTCCGCCATCAGCTCAGGAATCACCATCCTCTTCGTGGCCATCGCCCTTCTCATCGCAACACCGCTACCATCTCTCTTCGCCTTCATCTACATCGGTGGAGCCGCCCTGATCTACTCGCGCATCATCAAGCCGCGGTCCATCCGCGCAGGCTCTGAGGCACTCGCCGCTTCCAGAGCGGGATACAAAGCCGCCCTGCACGCGCTGGGCGGTATCCGGGAGGTCATCATCCGCGGGTCCCAGCCCCACTTCATTCATCACTACGAGGACTCGCAGATCCGTGCGGCACGAGCCAGTCGCGACGGAAACTTCTACGGCAGCCTCCCGCGATATCTGCTGGAAGTCCTCTTCGTCATCGGCATCACGATCCTGGTCATCGTGACGATGCAAGTCTCCGCTGGCGAGAGCATGATGGCCTCGATCGCTGTTCTCGGCGCAGCCAGCTTCCGGATCCTCCCAAGCATCTCGGCCCTCTTGGGTGCTCTCAACACCATGCGCATGGGTCTTCCCGGCCTGGAGGTCCTCAGCCATGACCTCCGTGCGGCCGAGGCCCTGCGCATCGAACGCTCGTCCACGACGGAGGCACCCCTCGCCTTGGAGAAGGAAATCACGGTCGACCATCTCTCCTTCCACTACGAGGACGGACCCCTCGTCCTGGACGACATCTCGCTCACCATTCCCGTCGGCCAATCGGTCGCCCTGGCCGGAAGCTCCGGCGCTGGGAAGTCGACTCTCGTTGATCTCATCCTCGGACTGCGCTCTCCCTCAGACGGCGCCATCCGCTCCGACGGCACCGACATCGCCTCGGCGATGGCGTCCTGGCGCAAGAACATCGCCGTCGTCCCACAGGAGGTCTTCCTCCTGGACGCCAGCTTGGCTGAGAACATCGCTTTCGACCAGCCCCGCGACGAGATCGACGAGGCGAAATTGTCCCGAGTCATCAAGCAGGCCCAGCTGGACGACTTAATCGATGATCTCCCTGACGGGGTCGACACCGCGATCGGAGAGCGCGGATCCCGCCTCTCTGGTGGGCAGAGGCAGCGTGTGGGTATCGCCCGTGCCCTGTACCGCGAACCTGAATTGCTCATCATGGACGAGGCAACCTCCGCCCTCGACAACGAGACCGAGCACAGGATCACCCAGACGATCGAGTCACTGCACGGAAAGATGACGATGATCATCGTCGCCCACCGACTTTCGACCGTCCGCAATGTCGACAAGGTCATCTTCTTCTCGCACGGGAAGATTGACGCCAGCGGCACCTTCGAGGAAGTCCAGACCCAGAGCGAGGAGTTCGCCCACCTGGTGGCGCTGGGAGACCTGTCAGGAAAAAAGGGGTGAGCCCCGCCCAGTATCTTGCCCGTTCACCTCGCAGGTTCCCGGATCATACCCGGCCAGCCCGCGAAGCTGCTTTCTGAAGCATCGTCCGCGAAAGAGGGATCATGCCGACACTTGCGCTCACCCTGCCGTTTCCTGTAACCGCAACTGAAGACTCAATCTCAATCGAGCCCAAAACCCTCTCCGGGCTCGAGGAATATGCGCGTCTGTGGGACGGAGACATGGTCCTCGTGGCCACTCGCACGGAACACACCGGGATAGCTGGGACGACTTGCAGCATGGCATCACTGCCATTCGATGTGACACTTACCCCCGACCGAATTTCCACGTTGCGGGACATCAACCCTGATGTCGTCCTGACGGATCTCACCGTCATGAACCGTGAGATCCCCCACCTCCACGATGCCATGCCCGTCGTGATCATCGTTGAGAATCCCCTGCGCGCCCGCCTGCAATGGGCCCACTCGAATGCGCACAGCCATATCGATGCGGCTCGCCAGGCTTTCGGGCTGATTCGCAAGGAACCACATATGCGCTCGACTCTCAGGAAAGCCGCAGGCCTGCAGCTGAACGGTCGCCCTGCAGCAGAGGCGTATGGTCGGGTCAATCCCAGCTACGTCATGTACTACGACACACGAGTGCGCCGCAATGACGTCCGCGGCGACGCCCATACGGACTCCGATGTCTTCCGACTGGCATTCTCCGGACGCTGGTTGTATCCAAAGGGGTTTGACGCCGCGCTGGAGGCCTTCCGCCACGCTCGCGAACTCACTCGACGCCCGCTCGAGTTGCACCTGTTCGGCGGTGGCGCTCTCGCCGATCTCGTTGACGATAGCGATCCCTCGATCATCAACCACGGCATGGTCGATTTCAGCGAGGAGTGGATGCCCTTCTTCCAGCGCGACATCGACCTCGCTGTTCTGCCCCACCGCCAGTCGGACCCCGCGGGGACCTATCTGGAAGCTGCAGGCTGTGGTGTCCCGTTCCTGTCGTACAAGAACCTCGTCTCGGACGATTTGGCAAAGGAAGGGCTTGGCTGGACTGTACGCATGAACGACATTGCCGCGTTGGCCGCAAGGATTGCCCAACTCGCCGATCACCCTGAAATGCTCGAGCAACCGCGCCAAACCGGCATCAAATTCATGCTGGAACACTCAATGGAGGCTGAGTTCCAGAAACGCATTGACCACCTGGCCAGGTGTGCCCAAGGCGAGTTCACCGCATCATGAAAAACACGGGGTCATCCGTTCAGAGGGACGGATGACCCCGCCGGACAACGACTGATCAGCAGGACAGTGCCTTGGCAACAGCGAGCGCCGGTTCCACCTCGGGAGATTCGTAGGGCTGAGTCGGAGACGATCCCCATCGGGACAGCCCATACCGGCTCCAGAAATCCTCGATCCATGATGGTGGAACGGGATAGTGAACCCAGGCCGGCAACCCTCGGCACGCTGCCTCCAGAGTTCCGGTCGAGAAGATGGAGACGACCGGTCGTCCCTCCTCAACCAAGGACTTCCTGGTCGACTCTATGACAACCCCCCTACGGGTCATCAGGCGGTGCTGGATGCGCGAAATGGCATCGGCCTCGTTGGGATGCGGACGGTAAATGGCACCCGTGGAGTTGCAGAACTCGGTGTAGATGCGTTGTTTGGAGGCTCGGCCGAGCTCTGCCCCGTGCAACTGCCCCAGCATCACCGGGGTGTCGTCCTGGAGTTCCGCCTTGGGCAGCCTCGACGCCTTCCACAACATCTGAGACCCCACCACCTCACTGGTTACGTCGGCACGGCCCGCGCACTGGTACTCGGCATCGGCCTCGGACCACGCGAAGAGGTGATCCCCCGGACTCAGCGGAGGGGCCCACGGGGTCAGGAGACCATGCTGGATCACGCAGAAACGCGCATGATGTCTCTGCGCCCACGGCCTTACGGCAGCGGCCAGCGTGTTGAACGCCCCGAGGGTCAGAATCTGCTCAATCGAGGGAGGCAGCGGTGCGTCGGGATGCCACTCCATGGCGCGGACGTGACCTGCAGCAAAGGAGCGAGCCTCCGAATGACTCGACAACACCGCGGTTCGGTCCGGGTCAAGATGCGAGAGCGGATCAACGGTGGCGAACCGACAACTCGCGGAAACCTGGTCGAGCACCACCAGAACGGAGGGTTTCTCGGCCGGCAGGTAGAGCATCGGCCTCGGAGCCGGCGGTCCCTGACGTAGAAACGCTCTGGCAGACGCCAGTCCGAACCGCACCCGGTTACGTTTGCGCGACCATTCCCGCCATGCATCGAGGTCTTCGGGAAACACCAGACCCGTGGAACCCATGTGCATCACCACAATCCATCCAGAACGGCAACCCGCTGGTCCAAGGTGTGCTCAGCCATCGTGCGAGCCCTCGCAGCCTCACGCAGGGATTCCATGCGCTTGCGGTCGGCAAGCACCATGCGGGCTATCTCAAGCGTCTCCTCAGCGCTGTGTTGCACCAGGACTTCTTTACCGGGTTCATAGAACTGGCTGACGTCATCCCTGTCGATGATCTGGACGGCACCCACCCCACACGCCTCGAAGGTACGCATCGTGAAACCGTCCTGATCACCGTGGATATTGAGGGTGGCCGCCGAATCCCGCATGATCGCGTATGCCTGACCAAGACGGACATCTCGGCCAGCCGGAATGCCGGATGACCCCAGCCGCCACGTCCTCAAGCGGTCAACTGGGTGGTCCGACCAGTCCCTACCGTATGCCATCACGGGAACCCCGTCGTTGACGAGGGCGGACAGGATCTCCATGCGCTTGGGCAGACTCGACCCGACGAAGCTAATGACGTCCTTCTGCCAATGGCCCTCGGTTCCCGTCTCTGAGTTAAAGGCCAGCGGGACATGATGGGCCTCAATCCCCTGTTCCCGAAGCTGAGCGACGTCTCCCCGGCTGTAGGTGGCCACGGTTGACACCGCAGCGGCGAGCTCAATGTCATGAGTCATGCGACCCAACTCGTCGTAGAACCACACGACCGAACGCCGCGAGGTAGCTCTCAGTTCCTGCCAGTAATCAGCCTCGAGCGCGTCACCGCGAACGGTAAAGACCAAATCTGCATGGACCTCGCGCAGGCGCTCGACGGCCCTGGCGGTGACGATCTGGGTCGACAAGTGCCCGGCCCGGCCGCGCACCTTGGCCGGCAACTCGTACCGAAGCTTGTTCCAGGCCTTCTCGATGGGCGGAGCTGCATCGTACTCATGGACGACGACCTCATATCCCCTCTTCCCGAAGGCTCTGCCAATGGCCTGACCGTAACCGTGGAAGCTTGGCGTCACGACGAGCAGCTTGGTCATATCGTCCCTCCTCGATTGATCAACGCAGCGGCGTCCCAGCGGCTGTGCCGTCGTCCGGCCATGTCCTCAAGGACGGCTACCGATGGTCGCATTCTGGCTCCTCACATGACCTTCAATCACTGTGGACGAATAAGCTGGCCAGCCATCAAGCCCTGTGACATCTTTGTCTTTCTCCTTGTGCCACGGAACTCCGTACCGCTCGCACAGGGCTATTCCAATTACGATGAAGGCTGGAGCGGCAAAGAAAACCTCTCCCAGCTTCCAAGCACACACGAGAATGGCGATTACTGCGCCTTCCACGACTCGCTGCTCATCAGAGATCTTGATCCGCTGATCAAGAACTCCCCACACCACGACGACGAAAAGCCCGACGACAGCGACAAGAAGAGGGATGCCTCCCTCAACCCGCAGCGCTGCATAGGAATCATGGAAGAACACCCTTCGGTCATCCAAGACCATCACCCAGGCTGTGCCCAAACCGCTCCCGTACCACGGAGATGCCTGTTCCTTGGCAATCGTGGCGACATCAATAACGCCCCTGAACCAGTCCGTACCGGATCTGGTGGCGAAAACACCGGCCTCGGCAAAGTTCTCCTCGACGTACCGGATACCGATCCACCCAATGAGTGCAACACAAAGACGAAAGATGAGGCCAAGACGATTCCTCATCACAATCCAGACAACGCCAGCTGCGAACGCCATCATCGAGGTCCGTGATCCGGTGGCGAAGAGTGCAGCACCAAAAAGCAGGGCGGCAACCGCACGTGATCCGCTGGAGCGCAAAATCCCCAGTACTACAATCCCAATGATTGCATAGACCATGCCCGCAACATTTTTGTCGCCAAGAAAACCAACCAAATATCCTTCATATCCGCTGGAACGCAGCGGCGTGAAATTCGCAGGTATATTGACGGAGATCAGACCAAAACCATACCCGGCAATGAGAGATCTCCAGAGAAGCCGCCCTTGAGCAATACATACCGAGAAAAGCACCAGCAGGAACCAGCGGAAGGAGCGCTGCGTCCATGACTGCCCTTGATGGATGGACACTGCAACAACCCATGCGAGCACGCCAAACCAGAAGACGAGGTAGTACCCGAGACCACGAACCTTGATGGTGGGGCGAACGAACGCCGCAACGAGAATCGTCAAAGCAATCAGACCGACATCGATTGGCACAGGAAGACCAACGTCATACCGGCCCATCGTGAACACAAGGCCAAGGAGAAAATCCGGTACCCGAATACTTCCCACCCTGGCAGCTGCATTGCGAGCCTTCTCACCCAATGCGGAACCTCGTTCTGCCATGGTGGCAGATCGGGTGGTGTCGTCAACTACCGCTCCAGTCATTTTGCTCGACGTGGGGTGATTTCTGCATCCGCGTCAGCGCGCTCCGTCTTCTGGACCCGGACCAGCCCCTCCTTCGGCTGCTGCGTGTCCTTGACAACGGCAATCGACTCCTGACTGTCCTGCTCCTCCGTGCCATAGGAGGAGTAATAGCCGTGCTTTCCGTAATCGCCGTAAGAGGAGCCATATCCATAGGTGGATGCTCCGTAGCCGTAGAGCACGTCACCCATCTTCTTACGAGGCACACGAGTCAGGACCGAGCCCAGGAGCGGAGCTCCAACCTGCTCCAGACGTTTTGCGACCAGGGACACCTGATCTCGGTGAGTCTTGCCGACGACGGCCACGTAAATGGTTCCGTCGGCAATGGTGCCAAGCAAGCCGGCATCCGTCACGGCCAACAGCGGCGGCGCATCGATGACGACGAAATATCCACGCTTGCGCAACTCGGCCAGGAGATCCTTCATCCGCTGGGAACCAAGAAGCTCGGAAGGGTTCGGGGGAATACGCCCAGCAGCCAGCATCTGAAGACGCTTGGTCTCGGTTCGCATCAGGGCGTCATCCAGACTCACATCGCCCGCAAGTACCTGGGAGAGTCCGACGCTCGCTTCTGCACCGAAGGCCTTGTGCTGCACCGGACGGCGCATATCGGCATCAACGAGGACGACCTTCTCGCCGGCCTGTGCCATGACGACGGCGAGGTATGTCGAAACGGTCGACTTTCCTTCACCCGGGTTGGCCGAGGTGATCACGACAGTGCGCGGAGGATTGTCGACGTTGGCGAACCGCAGGTTGGTGCGAAGCTGACGGAAAGCCTCACCCGTGACACCGGAGATGTACACGATCGACTTCTCGCGCTGCTCGGCAAGCTTCTTGTCATCCGGAATCACACTGAGGATCCCGGACCCAGTGAGTTCCTCGACAGTGGCCTGATCCCGAATCTTGACGTCGAATTGTTTGCGGATCACCGCAATGACCGCACCGATGAGGAAACCGACCACCAAACCGGCAGCGACGTATAGGGCCAGCGATTTCCCTCGGTCACCGCTCGGCAGCCCTGCGGACTCATAGCCAAGGACATGCACCGAGGTCATCTTGGCCAACTGGGCGTCGCTCTTCTTGCCTGACCCTGCAGTCTGGCCATAGGTCTCCATACGAAGCGCCTCAGAGATGAGCGCTTCCAACCCCGCGTTGGCAAGAGCCTGGGCGTTCTTGGCGGTGTCACCCGTTGCCTTGATCTCAATGAAGGCTGTGTCGTCCGGGACCGACGCCGTCAGCTGCCCATTCGCAGCCTCCGGGATCCCCTGTTTCTTGAGGATCTCGGCCGTCTTCTGAGCCATGGTTCGCGTCTCGACAAGCTTCGTGTAGGTCGTCGCTCGCTGCTGGGCAATGGTATTGCCGGACATTGCCCCGCCGACCGATGCAGAGTCGCCAGCGACGACCATTCCGGTCGCCTTCGCCGTGAACACCTCCGGACGCGTCAGCTGGTAAACCGCGCCGAGCAGTCCTCCCATAAGGGTGCAGACAATGAGCAGAGCAAGGTTGCGCCGCAAGATGCGGACGACGTCGACAACTGTCACGGGGTATGGACTCCTCTGATGGTTCGCTGGCCCTCATGTGGACAGGCCGAAATCAGCCCACAGGCACCGTAATGTTACGGCACACAAATCCGTTGGGCGAGTTCGGACCAGACCGCTACCTCAGGGGTGGGTCACGAGACCACGCAAATAGGTTCCATACCCCGACTTCTCGAACATCTCAGCTCTCTCGAGAAGTCCCTCGTCAGTCAGGAATCCGCGTCGCCATGCAGCCTCTTCGGGACATCCCACCTGCAGGCCTTGCCGAGTCTGGATCGCGCGCACGAAATTGCCCGCGTCATTGAGGGAGTCGAAGGTCCCTGTGTCCAACCATGCGGTACCGCGCGGCAACAGTTCGACATGCAGTCGGCGCTGCTCCATGTACGTCCGGTTGACGTCGGTGATCTCCAGTTCACCCCGCGCCGACGGCTTGAGGTCTCGCGCGATTGCGACGACGTCGTTGTCATAGAAGTAAAGACCGGGAACGGCCCAGCGCGACCTGGGATGCTCCGGCTTCTCCTCGATCGACACCGCAAGGCCGTCATCGTCAATCTCGACGACGCCATACGCGCGCGGATCAGCAACCTGATAGCCGAAGATCAGAGCTCCGTCGACGGACTGGGCCTTGGACAGCAGGCGAGTCCCCAATCCTGGGCCCGAGAAAATGTTGTCGCCCAGCACGAGGCATGACGAGTCATTCCCGACGAAATCGGCACCGATGGTGAAGGCCTGGGCCAAGCCCTTGGGCTCGGGCTGCACGGCAAAGGAGATCGAGATCCCGAACTGAGAGCCGTCTCCGAGGAGGTGGTGGAAAGCCTCGGCCTCGTGGGGAGTGGTGATGACCAAGACGTCCCGGATACCCGCGAAAATGAGGGTGGTCAGAGGGTAGTAGATCATCGGCTTGTCATAAACGGGCATGAGCTGTTTGCTCGTACCCAACGTGATCGGGTGCAGTCGAGATCCAGTTCCGCCGGCCAGGATGATTCCGCGCATGTGTTCACCATAGACGGTGGCCACTGTCGTCCGCATCAGTGAACGTCAGCAACCAGTACAGCTCGTCGGAGTTTCCACAGGTGACAGCGCAACGTACGATCCCGCGGTCGTCGGCGCATGACGACGCGTGGACGATCGTCCGCCACTCCGGGTGGTCTGACTGACGGAACGGAGTCTCCTCATAGAGGACGACCACCGACGGCCGGAGATGGGAGAGCACTGTCAGCACCGCGTCACGGACTGCCGCATGATCAGGATCGACCGTCACGAGTCGAGAGTTCTCTGAGAAACGTGGGCACCGCAGGTCCCTCCCCTTGTCGGGACAGACTCCGGCCCCTGCTGGCAAGACGACGACACCATCTGGGTGGGCGTCCTGCCATGTGAAAACCTCGTGCGCCAAGCTCTCAGGTCGGTGGTCGTTCGGACCGACGCCGACGGTCCACACCTGCGCACCGTCCCGGCCAGCAAGGGCGCTGGCATCCCTGTTCGCGTCACCAGCGCGCATCTCGACAATGAGAAGGGACCGGCAATCTGGCAGGAGGTCCTCGGGACGCGACAGCGATCGGACCGGTCGACGTTGGGCACCGCTGTCCTTGCGATGTCGCCACCCATGCATGATTGTCGACCACTCATCAGCAAGCGTTCCTGCTGGGGCGACGTCAGCTCCACGAGCCTTCTTGAAGGTATTCCAACCCGCGTTGAGGACAGATGTCGCCACCATCCCAGCCAAGAAACGTCGTGCCCCGCCCCACTTGTCGAAGAAGCGGAACTGACCGTCGACGTTCCAGAAACGGACTCTCTCCGCCGATGAGGACCCACCGCCGACATGACCGATCTCGACCTGGGGCAGATAAACCGCCTTGAGACCTCGTTCCCCATGAAGCCGACGATGAAGATCCATTTCCTCGCAGTACATGAAGTAGTCCTCGTCGAATCCCCCGACAGCTCGGAAATCCTCCAAGGGCATCATGTGCGCGATACCGGAAACCCAGTCAACGACGACACCAAACCCACTCTCCATCGCGCGGTTCATCGAGGTGACGTCTTGTCCCTGGAGCCGGTCAAACCACTCCTGACCATGGAACCGCGCGCCCGGCGTCGCCCAGTTGACGATGTACTGATGGGGTTTGCCCCAGAACCTCGCCACTGGTGCCGCATGATCTCCCTGCCGCACCGCGGGCGCAGTGATAGCGCGTCCCCATGGCTTGGCTGCTTCAAGGAAGCGGCGTAGGAAGTCATACCCGATCGTCACGTCACTGTTGAGGAACAGCACGTGCTCCCCAGTCGCGGCTGCTGCACCCCGGTTGCAGGCAGCACCGTAACCGCCATTGGCCGCACTGTGGACAACCTTCCAGCCCTCCCCCTCAGGGAAGGTCTGCGGCGAGCAGTCGTCACTGACAATGATCTCGAAGGAGTCGACACCCTCCTGGGCCATCAGGTCACGAACCACCGACATCGTCGGCTCGACCTCGCC
>OAXA01000044.1_pt1 | contig 22845 bp, 29 predicted proteins | sample 1501441 | NCBI WGS metagenome assembly OAXA01 (sample SAMEA2580299, study PRJEB22360) | human gut metagenome | biome: human gut; feature: human-associated habitat; material: faeces | place: Denmark | collected 2008/2010
CAACTTCGAGCCGCGGGCAGGACGTCGGCCGCCAGCGGGTCGCGGCCGCGGGCACGCTGGGAGCGGGTCCAGGACTCAAGCAGCGGGCCGTTGGCGCGCACCGGCATCTCGTTGGAGTAGTCCGCGGTGATGATCTCCACTCCCGTGCCGGTCATGAGCGCGGCCCCGCGCAGCACGTCCTCGACCCGTCCCACCAGGTCCTTGAGAGTGGCGGCATACTTCGAGCGCACAAACATCGACAGCTCGGTGCGCTCGGGGATGATGTTGGCGACCTGACCGCCGTCGACCATGACGGCGTGGAGGCGGTCCCAGGGCGTGATCTGCTGACGCAGCAGGCCGATCCCGGTCAGGGCCAGGGTGGCGGCGTCCAGCGCGTTGCGCCCCATGAAGGGCTGGGAGGCGGCATGCGCCGGCACGCCGGTGAACACAGCCCGGATCCGACGCACCCCGAGCCAGGGCTGGTCGACGACGTCGTGGGCGTAGGAGTGGGTCTGGATCGCGGCGTCCACGCCGTCGAGCATGCCGGCCACGGCCAGGCGCTCCTTGGCGGTGTCACTCTCCTCAGCAGGGGTGGTCTGCAGGATGACGCGGCCGGGCAGCGTGCCGGGCTGACGGCGCTCGAGCTCTGCCAGCGCGAGGAAGGCCCCCACGGAGTTGGCGCACATGACGTTGTGACCGCAGCCGTGGCCGATGCCGGGCAGAGCGTCGAACTCGGCCAGGATCGCGATCGTGCCCACGCCCTCCTGCGGTCCGACCTGCGCCCGCAGGGCCGTGTCCATCCCGAAGACCGCCTCATCCGGCTCGATCCCGTGCTGTCGCAGCACACCAGCCACAGCCGCGACGGCGTGGTGCTCGGTGTAACCGACCTCCGGATGGGCGTGGATATCACGTGAGAGGGCGACGATCTGGGGGCTGAGCTCCGTGATGACCTCGGCCAGATGCTGGCGCGCCGCCGCATCTGCTCCGGCCTGCTCGGCGAGCTCCTGCGCGGGCGGCACGCTGGCCTGCCGTGCCGCCGTCTCACGTGCCATGAGGTCCTGGACGGCAGTGGAAGGGGTGGTGGGACGGGACAGGTCGCGCAGCTCGCTCATGGACTCATTGTGCGCGGCGCCCGGACCATCAGAACCGGGGTTTCGTGTTCTGGACCGGGGACTGCACCGCGCCTAGCCCCCGGTCCAGAGCAGAAAACCCCGGTGGTGAGGCGAGCGGGGGAGGGGGAGAGCTAGCCCCGGCGCTTGGTCCCCCGGATCGCCGGAGCCGTCCACGGGTCCTCGGGCCAGGAGTGCTTGGGGTAGCGTCCGCGCAGCTCGCGGCGCACCTGCTGATACGGCCCCTCCCAGAAGGAGCGCAGATCGTCCGTGACGGCCACGGGCCGGCGTGCGGGAGACAGGAGGTGCAGCAGCACGCCCACGCGAGAGTCAGCCACCCGCGGAGTGCTCGCCCAGCCGAAGCACTCCTGGACCCGCACTGCCAGGACGGGGCGCTCAAGCATCTCGCCCTGCTCACTCAGGTAGCTCAGCCGCACCTGGGATCCTGAGGGAACCGTGAGGCGCTCGGGGGCCAGCTCGTCGAGCCTGGCGGCCTGTGGCCAGGGCAGGAGGGTGCGCAGCGCCGTCGTGAGATCAAGGCGTCCCACCTCGAAGCGCCTGCCTGCGCCGGCCGTCGCCCGGACCGCTGGTACCAGCCATTCCTCGGCGCGCGCCAGCAGGGACGCGTCATCAACGGCAGGCCACGGTTCCCCCAGCACCCGGTGCAGCAGTGCGAGCCGCGCCCGCAGCACGCCGGCAGGATGCTCGCCAACCTCCCAGGGCAGGAAGTCCAGTCCTTCCTCGCTGCCGCGCTCGACGACGGCGCGTGCCACCGCCTGCGCCGAGGGCACGGACAGCGGCGTCTGGGACAGGGTGATCGCGCCCAGGCCACGGACCCGGCGGGCTCGCAGCCGGTCCTGCTCCCAGCTGACCTCCTCGCGCTCGGTCAGCCACCTGGCAGCCACGGCGAGCGCCAGCTCCTCGTCAACAGGGGCGCCACCACGTACCAGCGCCTCGGCGCGTCCAGGCGCGCGGTCAACCTCAGCCACCGCCAGCCACTGGGAGGCTGCCAGAGGGGAGCCTGCTGCCACGCGCATCCCCACACCTCCGACCCCGACGTACCTCGCCTCCTGACCGGCTGCAGGCAGGGGACCACGGCGGCAGGCGATCCACTGCGGATGAGCCAGGGCCGCGACCAGGCCGACGGCGTCCACGCTCGCGGTCGGCGCCTGGCCAAGGGCCTGACTCGTGCGGGATGCCACCTCAGCGACGGCCGCGGCGAGGGCCTCGCCTCCGCCCAACGTGCGGCCGTGGGCCGCGGCACGCTCCAGACGCCGGGCCTCCTCGTGCCAGGAGCGCGCGCCGTCCCCACCCGCGCGTACCGAGCGAGCCAAGGCCGTGAGGTCGCCACCGGGAGCGCGCAGCCCTGCGGTCAGCAGCGCCGTCGCCTGTGCTGCCCGGTGCTGCCCCACAACCTCGGCCGCCAGGAGCAGCGCGCGAGCCTCACGGACCGGAGCGGGAACCGCCGCGACCGCACGTCCCAGCGCCGTCACGCTGCCAGCCTCATCGATCAGGCCCAACTCGCTCAGGGCCTGTGAGGCCACCGCCATCGCAGGCTCGGGCGGGGCATCGAGCCAGATCAGGCCGCGCCCACCCGGGGCGCCCCACACCGCCAGCTCCAGCGCCGTGCGGGTCAGGTCCGAGGACAGGATCTCGGGCGTCGGCGCCTGGGGCGCGCGGGCCCAGTCCACCTGCGTGCAGCAGCGCACGACGACGCCCGGCCCCTCGCGCCCGGCACGCCCGCCGCGCTGGATCCCCTCCGCCCGGGACTCGCCGACGGTCACCAGGCCGGACATCCCAGAGGCCACGTCCACGCGAGGCTCACGTGCCAGCGTGGCGTCGACGACGATCCGCACGCCCGGCACGGTCAGCGAGGACTCGGCGACGTTCGTCGCCACGACGACGCGTCGCCGGCCAGGAGACGAGGGGGCCAGGGCCGCGTCCTGCGCCGCAGCCCCCAGGCGGCCGTGCAGCGGCAGGACGTCCACGCCGGGCGGCACCTGGCTGCGCAGGCGGGCGACGACGTCGTCGACCTCCCGGGCCCCGGGAAGGAAGACCAGGACGTCCCCGGAACCCTCCAGCGCCTGGAGCGTGGTGGAGGCGACGTGGGCGAGGAACTCGCGCGCAACGCCGTGGGCGGCGAGCCTGGACACGCCTGCGGGCGGGGGCGCCCACCGCTCCTGGAGCGGGTGCAGGGCAGAGGGGACGTCGAGGACCGGGGCCGGCGTGCCCTGGCTGCCCAGCATCTGCGGCAGGCGCGCAAGGTCCAGGGTCGCGGACATGGCGACGAGCGTGAGGTCCTCGCGCAGGGCTCGCGCGTCCAGCAGCAGGGTGAGCAAGAGGTCGCCCTCGATGGAGCGCTCGTGGACCTCGTCGAGGATGACGGCGTCGACACCCGGCAGGTCAGGCTCAGCCTGCAGACGGCGCAGTGCCAGGCCTGCGGTCACCACCTCGATGCGTGTGGCGGGGGCGGCGTCACCGCCGACCTGCCGGTCCCCGCGCACGGCGTAACCCACACTCTGGCCGATCTCCTCGCCGAGCAGGCTGGCTAGGCGCCGAGCCGCGGCCCGGGTCGCGACTCGCCTGGGCTGGGTGACCAGGACGCGGCCGGGCTGGGAGGCGGCGCCCGGGGCGTGCCCTGCGCTGCGGTGTGCGACGACGTCGGCCACGAGCGGCGGCACGAGGGTGGTCTTTCCCGTCCCTGGCGGGGCGGTGACGACGACGCACGCGCCCTGCGGCGGCGTCGTCGCCTCAGCGGTGAGCAGCTCACGCAGGCGCGGCAGGCCAGCCATCATCGGAAGCTGCGGCGGGTCGGCCAGCAGGAGGGCGATGGGGTCGGAGGGAGGTCCGGACGGCGTGCTGCTCACGCGGCCATTGTGGCTGGGCCGGACAGCGAGTGTCAGGCACTGCTGTCCGGCCCAGCCGGTTGAGGGGGTGGGTGCTCCTAGAACTCGGCAACCTCACGAGCTAGGCCCAGGTAGCTGCGCGGGTCTGTGGCGGCCTCCAGGTCGATACCAGCCACGGTCTCGCGGGTGTCCGGACGTGACTCCAGGTACTCACGCAGGCTGACGCCTGTGCGCTGGTACTGCGTGACGTACTCCTGCAGGACGTCGTGTGCCTTCTCGTGGCCGATGGCAGGAGCGAGCTGCATGAGGACGTGCTCGGTCAGCAGGAGCGGCCCCTCCAGCTCAGCGCCCTTGCGCAGAGCCTCCTCGTTGACGTGGAGGCGGCCGAGAAGTCCTAGGAGCTTGGCCTGCGCGCCACCCAGGGTCACCAGGACACGCGGGAGGGTGTCACGCTCGATCTCGAGCTGGCGGTGGTCGCGCTCGTGGGCCGCGGGGGGGTGACATGAGCAGGGACGCCGTCGCACCCGTGACCACACGCGCTCCGACGGCCGTCTTCATCGTGGCGAAGGGGTTGCGCTTCTGAGGCATGGCGGAGGAGCCCGAGGCATGGGCGTCCATGACCTCGACCTTCAGGCCTCTTCCCGTTCCTTGGATGCTGCCGTGTTCGAGAAGGTCGCCGACCTGCTGGCCGATGAGAACCGTCGGCTCCACCTGGCGGCGGTGGCCTCAGGATGTCCAGTGATGCGCTACTTCGCCACGCTCCTTGGGTACCTACGGGGCAATGTCGTCCTTCTGGACGGTCCGGACGTGTGGGCTCACGCTGCTGCCGGGATCGACTCGGACAGCGTCGTCATGGTCTCGGTGTTCGACCGCTCACCCGCTCCCGTTGCCGCTTTGATCGAGACTGCCTCCGAGGCGGGCGCGAGCACGGTGATGGTGACCAACCGTCCGGGCGGACCCCTGACGGCAGAGGTCGACCACCTGTTGGCGATCACGAGCCAGTCCAGCCCGATGTTCCGCAGCCGGGTCCCGCTCATGGCCGTGCTGGAAGCCCTCCTGGACGCGATCTGCGTGCGGGTGGAGGGTGCTGACGAGCGAGCGGGCAGGATCGAGAAGTTCTTCGAGCGCGCCGGGAGCTATGTCACCTCATAGACGTGGGTGCGAGCCGCTCCGCGCAGGGCGCTGGCCTCGCACGCTCTGAGCTTGGTAACAACGGTGATAGCTCCTCCCTGACACACTCAGGGCGATCACCGTCATCATCGTCTCCTTCCTCAGGGGGAAGGCATGAGTGCCTAAGCCGGGTACCCTCAGCCAGGAGGCAACTGATCACGCGACGAGGAGGAGCCGTGTCGCCCAAGCCCACTGGCGTCACTGCCGGCGCACATCCCGGCACCTGGGACGAGGACCCGACGGCGGCCTCGATCCTCCTGGCCACGGGTCGGCCGCGTCACGACCTGCTCGTGGTCGCTGAGCCTGCCCTGCTGGCTGAGCTTGACGCCGCGTGGGGACGTCTTGCCGCCCGCGTGCGACTGTCTTTCCTCCCCGGAGTCTCCGCTCCTCAGGTGCCCGGCCAAGAGGACCTGCTGACCTCTCACGACCGCGGGGGCCTGGGTGTGCTCGTGGCGCGCGGTCGCACCTGCCTGTACGAGGGCAAGCCCGCGCGACGGGTGACGGGACTGGCTCCCCCCCCCCCCGCGGGCGGCGGGGCGGGCGCGCAGCCCGCTCACCACGAGCACGAAGGAGCCGGCGTGCGTGCCGCGCTCATGGTCTCGCGCGCCTCCAGCCTTGGCCAGGCCTCGCTGGGTGACTTCCTGGCGGTGGCTGACCACCTCAATCTCACGGGCTCGCCCCTCTTCCCCGCCACCCAGTGCGTGGACGCCTCCTGGGACGAGGACCTCACCAACGCCGTCTCGCGGATCGACGGCGTGCGCGGCGCGGGTGTGGCAGCGCTTGTGCCCGGTCCGGTGCGCCCGTCCAGGTCTGAGGTGACGCTGATGAGCGGGCTGGGAGCGGACGCCGTTGTCATGGACGGTGTGGCTGAGGCGATGGCCCTGGCCGCGCGTGGCGTGCGTGTGGCGGGCCTGGCCTATGTGGATCACGTGGCCGAGGCACACGCGGCGGCTCCCGCTCGCCGTCCGGGGCGACGTGCCGCGGCGCCCAGCCAGGAGGCCTCCGTGACGCATCGCCCGGCGCCCGACGTCGTGCGCGCAGCGGTGGAGACGGTACTGGCCACCCTGCGCTGAGCGGCCCAGTACCCGGACGCCCCTTCTCCTACCCACCTGGACCGTGAGGCTCCAGCCTCATGAAGCCTTTCCTCCTGCTGGCCACGCGTGACGACGAAGGCCCCGCCGACGGCGAGTACGAGGCCCTCCTCGCGCGCACGGGGCTCAGCGAGCGTGAGCTCATTCGCCACCGCTTGGAGGCTGAGCCCATGCCGGAGCTGGACCTCGACCAGTGGTCAGGAATCATGGTGGGCGGCTCTCCCTTCAACACCACCACCCCGCAGGAGGAGTAGTCCGCCGTCCAGCTGCGCGTGGAGGCGGAGTTCGACGCGCTGCTGGACCGCCTGGTGGCGCAGGACTTTCCCTTCCTCGGCGCCTGCTACGGCATCGGCACGCTGGCGCGCCACCAGGGCGCGGTCATCGACTCTCGCTACGCCGAGGAGGTGGATGCCCCGCAGATCACGCTGACGCCGCAGGGGCTGGCAGATCCCTTGTGCGCCGGCATGACCAGTCCTTTCCGGGCCTTCGTGGCGCATAACGACGCCATCAGCGTGCCGCCGCCCGGCGCCGTGGTGCTGGCGACCTCCCAGGCCTGCCCGATCCAGATGCTGCGTATCAAGAACAACCTGTACGCCACACTTCGTGGAGATCTACGCCGCTGAATCTCTGGCCTCACGCCGTCGACGAAGAGGCACCCGGGAATGACGCCGGGCGTCGCCATGTTGTCCTGGCAAAGGGTCTGTGGTGAGAGAGGTTCCGCTATGTCCCGTGTTGTCATCATCGGTGGTCACGGCAAGGTCGCGCTCGCGGCCTCCGCGCTCCTGCGCGACGCTGGCTACGAGGTCGTGTCCGTGATCCGCAACCCCGAGCACGCTGACGAGGTTGAGGCAGCAGGCGCGCGTCCGCTGCTGCTCAGCGTCGAGGACGCGACCCAGGAGGCGCTGGCTAACGCCCTTGGCGGTGCGGACGCCGTCGTCTGGTCCGCGGGAGCCGGGGGCAAGGGAGGTCCGCAGCGTACAGACGCCGTCGACCGCAAGGCCGCTATCCGCTCGATGGAGGCTGCCCGGCAGGCTGGAGTGCGTCGCTACCTCATGGTCTCGTGGGCGGGTTCCTACGGGCACGAGCCGGTGCCGGCGGACCACCCGCTCCGCGCCTACGCCATGGCCAAGCTTGACGCCGACCGCCACCTGGTGGCCAGCGACCTCGACTGGACGATCCTGGGTCCCGGCACGCTGACCACCGAGCCGGCCTCCGGTGAGATCACGGTGGAACGTGATGAGGATGGCGGCTCCCTGCCGACCTCGCGCGAGAACGTCGCCCGCGTCATCCTCGGTGCCCTGGAGGACGACGCCACGATTCGCAAGGTCATCCCCTTCCACGACGGCCGTACCCCGATCGTCCAAGCGTTGTCCCAGGTCCCGCAGGACTACGCAGACCTGTCCTGAGAAGGAGAAGGTGGGTCAGGCGCGCTGGCTCGGCTGACCTTCTCCTCAACGCGCCAGGCGATCGGCGACGGCGGCCAGCACCTGGCTGGTCCCGCCCTCCACACGGATCGTGGCCAGCTCATCAGCCGCCGTGGGCCCGCGGTTGATGACCACGAGATCGGCGCCCTTGGCCACGGCCTGGCGCACGATCCACAGGCCGGTGAGCACGGCCAGGCTGGTGCCCGCAGCGATGACGACGTCGCACTCACCCGCGGCCTGCATCGCCTTTTCCATCGCTGGCGGCAGGGACTCGCCGAAGAACACGATGTCCGGCTTGAGCAGGCCGGAGCACTTCGAGCAGGTAACCGTCTGAAAGCTGCAGGCCTCGGCCGCCGCGCGATCAGCCTCCGGGGTGATCGCCACCCGCGCCGGGTCGCTCTGGCGCGGGTAGTCGGGGTTGAGGGCGCTCAGACGCTGATCGACCTCGGCGCGCGTGAGCACCCGTCCGCACTCCAGGCACACGACGCGGTCGTAGGCGCCGTGAAGCTCCCAGACGGTGGACTGTCCCGCGCGCGAGTGCAGGCGGTCGACGTTCTGGGTGGCGACGCCGGTGAGGTAGCCGGCCTCCTCCAGCCGCGCCAGGGCCCGGTGCCCCGGCGTGGGGCGAAGCGGTTCCAGGAGCTGCCAGGTGGCGTGGTTGCACGCCCACACCCAGCGGTACCACACCGGATCGGAGACGAACTGCTGGAAGTCGACCGGCTCGACCGGTGTGGTTCCCAGGCCGCGGTAGTCGGGGATCCCGGCGTCGGTGGACATGCCGGCCCCGGTGACGGCGAGCGTGCGTCGGCCCGCCATAAGCGCGGCCACCGCCTCGCCGGCCTCGGCCACCTGGTCGGGCTGCGGCGTCGTCTCCTCCGGCTGGCTGTGGTGCGCCGGTTCCATCGCCGGTCTCCTCCGATTCTTTCTTGTCCTGCCCGGTCAGTCCTGGGCGAAGTACTCCACGAAGCGGCGGATGACGCGGCCGGCCTGGTGCTCGTCCACGCTTGCGCGAGCCTCGGTCAGGACGTCGTCAATGAGGCCCGGGTCGCCGTAGCCGGCGTCGGCGTAGATGGACACGCGCTGCAGGAAGCGCTCGACGTCGAGCTCGGGGTTGAACTGGGTGCCGTAGACGTTGCGTCCCACCCGAATCATGTGGACCGGGCAGTCTGCCGAGCTGGCCAGGAGCGTGGCGTGCTCAGGCACTGCGGCCGCGCCCTCGTGGTGCCCGACGAAGGCGGTAAAGGTCTGGGGCATCCCCTCCAGCAGGGGGTCCGCGCGCCCCTCGGCGGTGAGGAAGATGTCCGTGGCGCCCAGGTCCTCGGCGTAGCGGCGCGAGGTGGGTGTGCCGAGGTAGCCGGCCAGCACCTCCAGCCCGAAGCCGGTGGCGAGGACGGGCACGCCTTCCCTGAGGGCAACCGCCAGCAGCTCGCGAACCTGCTCCTCCACACGCACCTGGGTGCGGGTCTTGGAAGCCTCCGCGGTGGACAGGTCGTAAGGGCTGCCGCCAATGAGCACGCCGGAGACGTCGCCGGCCTGGAAGGAGCCGAGGAAGTCGACCTCCTCTAGGCGCACGTGCTGAAGCTGGTCACGCTCCAGGCCGCCCTGCAGGAGGAAGGACTCGTACTCCTGCTCGGCAGCCTCGATCTCCGGACGCGTCGACACCATGATGAAGGGCTTCACAGGTCCACTGTAAGGCCCCGGGGCTGAGGCGCGGCTGCGTCCCACCCACCGGGCGGCGCAGCGAGGAGGCTTACGCGGAGACCAGGAGCATGAGGGCGAGCCAGGCTACGCAGGAGGCCAGCCCGACGATGATCGCGAACCAGGCCAGGGACTGGCCAGTCTCGTAGCGGTGACGCATGGTCGCCAGCGCCAGCGCCCCGATCGCGGCCGCGATGAGCCCGAGGGCCGGGACGAAGGAGAGCAGGGCCAGGACGAGGGCGGTGACCGCCAGGGGGCTGGTGCGGGCTCGAGGTGCCTGGTAGCCAGGGCCGGCGAAGACCTCCGCGGGCCGCAGCTGCTCAGTACCGGGGAAGGGGCGGCGCGCCTCGGCTCGGGGGTAGGACGCCGTCCCCGCGCCCGCTCCGGTCTGTGCCAGGCCAGGACGAGGGCCTGTGGCGGTCGTGCCGGCGGTGGTCGAGGGCGAGTGGGGCGTCGTCACGCCTCCATCATGCCCTATGACCTGTGGGGCGTCGTGGGCATAGGGCGTGTACGAGCCTGAAACGTCGGGGCGTCTAGACTGGAGCCCCGGCAGGGCTCTGCCGGGTCCTGACGCGTGGCGCGGGAGCCAGCTCGCGCGCTGCCACCCGTCCCCTCCCATTCGCGACAGGAGCACCTGTGCCCACCTCCTCCTCAGACCGCCCCGCGCTCACGCGCGGCTGGCGCCTTCACGGCGACGGCCGTTCGATCGCTCCCGGTGAGGTCGTCTCTCCGGCTGAGCGCCTGACCTGGCCCCGCACCATCGGTATCGGCGTCCAGCACGTGGTCGCCATGTTCGGTGCGACCTTCCTCGTTCCCCTGCTCACCGGCTTCGAGCCCTCGACCACGCTGTTCTTCACCGGCGTGGGAACCCTCCTCTTCCTCGGGATCACGGCGGGGCGTCTGCCCAGTTACCTGGGGTCCTCCTTCGCTCTCATCGCTCCCATCGGCGCTGTCACCGGCTACGTGGCCGGCGGCGGCGAGGCGATCGACCCTCACCTGGCCTCGCTTGCCCAGGGTGGGGTCATCAGCGCCGGTGCCGCCCTGGTGGTGGTGGGCCTGATCGTCCACTTTGCCGGAGCGGGCTGGATCGACCGGCTCATGCCTCCGATCGTCACGGGCGCCATCGTCTCCCTCATCGGCTTCAACCTGGCGCCCTCGGCGTGGAACAACGTCAAGACTGCGCCCGTGACCGCCCTGGTGACGATCGTGGCGATCCTTCTCATCACCGTGCTGTTCAAGGGCATCATCGGACGCCTGGCGATCCTCATCGGTGTGCTCATCGGCTACGCCACCGCCTGCGTGCGCGATGAGGTGGACTTCTCCGCCATCGCCTCGGCCGACTGGATCGGTGCCCCCACCTTCCGGGCCCCGGCCTTCGACCTGAGCCTGCTGGGCCTGTTCGTTCCGGTGGTGCTCGTGCTCGTCGCGGAGAACATCGGTCACGTCAAGTCCGTCTCCGCGATGACGGGGGAGAACCTCGATGACGTGACGGGCCGGGCCCTGTTCGCTGACGGTCTGTCCACGATGCTGGCCGGCAGCGGCGGAGGTTCGGGTACCACCACCTACGCCGAGAACATCGGCGTCATGGCCGCCACCCGCGTCTACTCCACGGCCGCCTACGTGGTCGCGGCGATCACGGCGCTGGGACTGTCCATGCTGCCGAAGTTCGGCGTCATCATCGCTACCATCCCCGCGGGTGTCCTCGGCGGTGCCGCCACGATCCTGTACGGCATGATCGGCATGCTGGGAGTGCGCATCTGGGTGCAGAACCGTGTGGATTTCTCTGACCCGGTCAACCTCAACACCGCTGCCGTGGCCATGGTGGTGGCGATCGCCGACTACACCTGGCACTGGGGCGAGATGACCTTCACCGGTATCGCCATGGGCTCGGTGGCTGCGATCGCGATCTACCACGCCATGCGCTGGGTCTCGAAGGTACGCGGGACCAACCTGGAGCAGGCCTCGCCCGCCTCGGCGCCGGCCGGCACTGAGCTGGACGGCCCTGCCTACGCGGCGCGCGCCCGCAAGAAGGGCTGAGCGCGGCTTTCGGACGTGCCTTCAGGCATGCCACCGTGCATCACTGATTGGGGCGTGCCTCCCGGGACCTGGGAGGCACGCCCCAATGACGTCGGAACGCACTCGTGGATGAAGCGCTGCCTCAGTTCGCCGGTGCCTGGCTGGCCTACTCGGTCGGGGCCGCCGTCACGGCAACGCAGCCTTTCGGGGCCGAGATCGGCTCGCCGGCCTTGAGCTGGCCAATCTCGGCGGTAGAGAGGATGGACTGCTTGTACTCCGCGCCGAGCACGACGCTGACGGTCGGGTCAGAGGCGTCGGCGGTCTCGTCGATGGTGACGTTGACGGTGCCGGTGAAGGCTCGGGCGAGGGTGTAGGCGTTGGTGAGTCCGGCCTGAGATGTGGTGATCAGGACGTTGCCGTCGTAAGAGCCACGGGGCCAGTCCGCCGTCGCCGTCACGGTCAGGCCCGACTCCGTCAGGGTCTGGGTGACGTCCCCGGCCAGTCCTGTGGTGTCCGTGCCGTTGTAGACGTTGACGGGGATGGACGTGACCTCAACAGTCGCCGCGTCCGCAGGCGGGCAAGGCTGGATCACGGGGGTCGCCTCGTCCTTGGCGCTGGAGAACCCAGGCTCGTAGGGGGCTGGCACGATCCCGGTCCACAGCAGCAGGCACACCAGGGTCAGGACCACCATGGTGGCCAGGATTCCTCCGATGACCATCGTCTGGCGGTGCTGGAGACGACGGCGGTACTCAGCGCGCGGGTCTAGGGGAGTGCTCACCCGCCCACAGTAACCGAGTTGGTGTGCGAGGGTCAGGATCCCTTGGTCTTGCGCCGTCAGGCCGCCGGCGGCGGCGGGGCAAGGAGGGCGCGCCCCTCGTTGTCCAGCTCCAGCACCCGTGCGTGGAGGACGGTGCGTCCCTGCAGGGCGGCACGCAGGGCGCGGTGCAGGCCGGTCTCCAGGTACAGCTCACCCTGGTAGGCCACGACGTGGGCGAACAGGTCTCCGTAGAAGGTCGAGTCGTCGTCGAGGAGGTTGCGCAGATCGAGGGTCGAGCGCGTGGTGATGAGCTGGTCCAGGCGGATCTGCCGAGGGGCGATGACGGACCAGTCGCGCTGCGCCTCGACCCCATGGGCGGGATAAGGGGCGCGGTCGCCGACGGCCTTGAAGATCACGGGGTCATGCTAGCGGCCGGCTGTGGCACCCGGGTGGGACCCTCCACGAGCCGGCCGGGTCCGGGGCAGGGATGACGACGACGCAGCCGGCAGTCAGGTGGCCAGCCTCAGCGCGTGGCCGCTGCGGTCAGCTCGGTGGAGTCTGAGGAGGTCAGCAGGCACAGGAGGGTGCGGTCCCCGGCCTTCCATGAGGTCTGGGTGGGGGAGAGGAACTGGGCCCGGTAGGTGGGGTGCTCGGTCTGGTTCTCCAGGTACGGGGAGACGGCCTCCTGGCAGGCGACGCTAGCCTGCTCGCGCAGCGCGGAGAGTTCGGGCAGAGCCGCCTCGCTCAGCCTGGTGACGCTGAGGACCTCGTAGAGGTGCGGTTGGGAGCAGGTCACCACGGTGACGAGGTCGATCTGGCTGGGCACCTGGGCGGGGGCGCTGGAGTCCTGGGGCTGAGGACTGGCTGGCTCAGTGGCAGAGGTCTGAGCCTCGGTGGAGGAGGGCAGGAAGCAGTCGCCGGCTTGCAGGTCCTGGACTGAGGTGAGGGCAGCATCCGGCGAGGTCGAGGCGCTGGGTGAGGCTGCGTCGTCGGCCATGGGGGTGGCCGAGGTGGTGGCAGGTGAGGCTGGCGACGTGCTTCCCGTGGCCGCTGTGCCACCCGAGCAGGCACCGAGGCCGGCGGCCAGGAGAGCGACGAGTGCGGCGTGAGTGGCGAGGGTATGAGCAGGTGCGCGCATGGGCCAAGCCTGTCAAAGACGCTGGCGCGGACAAAGACGACGCCGTCAGCCGGGTCAGAAGAAGGTGGTGGCGTCGCGGTTGATGAAGGCGCCGTGGTGCGTCGTCGTATTCCAGCAGGTCAGGCCGGCCTCCTCACTGGCGCACACGGTGGTACCGAAGTACACCAGCGCGCCGTAGGTTGCCGTGGGTGTGCCGGGGTAGTCGAACCAGGGGGCGTCGCCCTTGAGGCCGATCTCCTGAGCGTCCAGGCTGACCCACCACTTCGAGTCGCCGGTCATGGGCGCGGTGCCGTAGGTCTCGTCGGTGATGTAGGACATGACGCCGCAGCCGGCGGAGGTGGCGGAGATGTCGCAGCCGATGTTGCCCGACGGCGTCTTGAAGGAGGCGACTCCGCTGGCGTTGGGGACCAGTGGGGTCGCCTTGGCCGGGAGGGGACCGCCGGCCCCGGCGTAGGCGCCGGCCGGGAGGTTGGGGTTGGTGGCGGGAGCGGCTGAGGCCAGGGGCTGATCCTTGGTCAGTGGGGCGGCCGAGGCGGTTTCGGACGGGGTGGACGAGGGCGCGGAGGTGGAGGCGGTGTCGCGCGGGCTGGCGGCGGTGGTTGCGGTGACGGGGAGCGGGGAGTCCGCGGCGCAGCCGGCGGCCAGCGGTGCAAAGAGGAGGAGGGGAAGGAGGCTCAGGGCGCGAGAGCGGAGGGAGGAGGTGGGGTGGTTCATGGGCATACCTGAGGGGAAGTGTCCGGTGTGGCCAGGGTAGTCCGGGTGGCGGCCGCAGTCGTGGGTGGTGGCCTGGGGGGGGGTGATCGCGCGTGTTGATCGCTGAAAACAAGGATCCCCGGAACCGTTGCGGTTCCGGGGAAGGTGGTGGCGGAGGATGGGGGATTCGAACTCCTGAACAGGGTGTTTCCCGCTAAATCACGCGGTTGCGTATTCCGCATGATTCCGGGCTTCATAGGTCTACATCGGTTCGTGTCGGTGGTTGCCGGTACGGTCCGTTGTTGATCGGATCAACGCTCGGGAGGATTGAAAGATATGTCTTCCATCCGCCACAAGAGGCGCAAGGACGGCACCGTCTCCCACCAGGTCCTCTTCCGTCACGAGGGCCGACAGACCTCCGCGACCTTCGATAACCTGGACTCTGCCCGCCGCTTCTCACGCATCGTCGACGAGCTCGGCCCGGCCGAGGCCCTGGCCATCCTCGACCAGGCCCCGCAGACGCCCTCCAGCCTTGTCACCCTCGGGGACCACGCCCACCGCTACATCGACTCCCTGACCGGCGTGCAGGAGGACACCCGCGCCCGCTACCGACGCCAGGTCGACGGGCCGCTGTCCTCCCTGGCCGTCCTGCCCCTGGTGGCCGTATCCACCGACGCCGTCCACGCCTGGGTCAACGAGCAGGAGGCCGACGGCTTCGCGCCCAAGACCATCGCCAACCGCCACGGCCTGCTCTCCGCCATCCTCGCCGACGCGCAGCAGCGCGGCATGATCGACCGCAACCCGGCCGCCGGTACGCGGCTACCCAGGGGACTGCACCAGGAGATGGTCTTCCTGACCCCGCAGCAGTTCGCTGCCCTGCGGTCAGTCACCCCCGAGCACTACCGACCCCTGATCACCTTCCTCGCCTCAGCAGGACTGCGCTGGTCCGAGGCCACAGCACTCACCGTCGCAGACCTCGGCACCGACGCCGTCAACGTCAACAAGGCGTGGAAGAAGGTCGCCGGAGGCTTCAAGGTCGGCCCTCCCAAGACCCGCCGCGCCAACAGGCACGTCGCGCTCGCCCCCGACGTCGCCACCGCGCTCGCGGCCCTGGCCGAGGGCAGGAAGCGCACCGAACCGCTGTTCACCACCCCTGCCGGCACCACTGTGCGCCACAACGTCTTCTTCCAGTACGTGTGGGCGCCGGTCACGCGCCTGGCGATGGGGCAGGAGGCCAGGGCCAAGCAGGCGGGCCGCTCGAAGGTCTCCTCCCTCCTGAAGGGTGTCGAGCCGCTACCGAAGGGCAGAGCGCTGGACGTCCGCCCACGCATCCACGACCTGCGCCACACCGCCGCCTCCTGGATGATCGCGGCCGGCCTTGACCTGGTCACTGTCCAGTACATGCTCGGCCACGAGTCCGTTACCACGACCGCCGACCTCTACGGTCACCTCCTGCCCGAGCGTCGCAAGGCCGCCGCCGACGCCATGAGCGCCATGCTCAAGCGCGCTGCCGGGTAGGGGCCAGCAGTATCTATCGGTATTTACTGGGACACAACGGGAACCAAGGGGGTGACCCGGGAACTCCTGCGTGTTGTAATGGATGAACAGAGCCAGAGCCTCACGGGCGCTCCGGCCATGAGCCGCTGACGGGAGGAAGCATGAAGAGTCCGTTCGCAACCCCAGCCCGATGGGGCTCCGAGCAGCTGCTCGCCACCGCCAGGTACATCCGAGACCTGGAGGCGGCTGACAGGATGAAGATCCAGAAGCTCCTCTACTACGTCCAGGGCTCCTACCTCGCACAGGCGGGCAAGCCCCTCTTCCCCGAGGAGCCTCAGGCCTGGAAATACGGCCCCGTCTACGTGCCCGTCTACGCCTCCGACAAGCGCAACACCGGAGCGGTGGACGAAGCAGACGAGTCCGTGCTGACCGACCCTCAGAAGGCGCTCATCCGGGCCGTGGTCGAGCGGTACCGCGGCTACGGATCGGTCGACATGATGAACCTGACCCACAAGGCAGGTCCGTGGACCCAGGCCAGAGGAGACCTGCCTAAGGACGCAGACTCCAAGGAGCCGATCACCCACCAGTCCATGATGCGGTTCTTCTCTACCTCGGACGAGACGACCATCGTCCCGGCTGTCTCACAGGAGGCCCGCTGGGACGAGGCCTCCAGCACCCGCATGGAGGATGAGGAGAACCGCTGGGCCGGCCTCCTCGCGCGCCTCGCCTCGTGACCGCAAGCGACATCGGCACTGACCTGCACGGCTTCGCGGTCCGGTACAACCGCCACGCCTGCGGCGCTGACCACACTCTCCTCTCACAGGAGAAGCTGGCCAGCGCCTGCGGGCGCGCGTTCCAGACATTCGACGGCGCTCCCCTTGCCCCGCGGGTTACACAGCGGGCAGCAATGATCCTCGACGCCATCAACCAGGCCCACGCCTTCCAGGACGGAAACAAGCGCACGGCGTGGATGTGCATGATCTACTTCCTCGACCGCTCCGGCTTCACCATCGAGGACGTACCCGAGGAGGAAGCAGAAAGGCTCGTCCTCGACGTCGTCACCCACCAGATCGACCTCGTGGCCATCGAGGCCTGGATCGCTGCCAGGCTCCTCACCCGTAGATAGCCACCCTCCTCCACCTCAGGAAGCGAGCAGCGAACCGCCGCGCGCTCGCGGGCTAGTCCCAGGGGTCGAGGGTGGCCTGGAGGGCCTGGACGACCCACACGGGCACACCCAGCTCCTCCGCGATCGCCCCGGGCCAGGGGCCGACCTCACGCTCGGCCTCCTCTAGCGCGTCGATGCTGACGAGCTGGCGGGCCACCGCGAGATCGATTCGGGCCTCGACGGCGTCGGACTGGTGCCCGTCGTCGCCTCTCCATGCGTGCTCTAGCTCGTGCATGAGTGCAGGCACGCTCACCCACTCAGGGTCCCCGTCCTGCAGCCAGATCGTGGACTGGGAGTGGTCGTAGCAGCCTGCCATCTCACCCGGCAGGTGGCCCCAGCGAACACGGACACCCTGCTCCGCGCACTCGCGCAGCAGGGCGTCCAGGGTTGGTCGGGTCACGCACGGCAGGCTAGAGGCGCCCACCGACACGAACTCGGACCGTTAACAGGGGAAGGGCTCAGAGGGGCTCGACGCGCATCTGGTCTGAGCGCAGGTTCGGTATCCGGTAGGCGGTGGGCTCCTGCCGCCACGAGGCGATGACGAAGGGGAGCCCGGCCAGCACGATCGCTGTCTGCCGCGCCAGGGCGTCTGGCCCGACCAGGCCGGACATGGAGAACCCGATCCAGTGCAGGCCGCAGGATGCGAGAGCCGTGCGCTCAGAGTCGTCCTCAAGCTGGTGCGCGTCCATTGTGATGATCGCCGAGTAGTCGCGTGCCTGTAGGTCCTCGAACAGGTCGAGGTCCTTGACCCCTCCCTGGAGCCCTTCCCGTGCTGGGGTTCCGAACCAGTCGCGGCGGTACACCTGGCTCAGTGCGTCGGCGACAGTGGGGATGAGGTTCTCGTCGACGTAGAACTTCCGCTGGAAACGGCTCACGCCACGGCCCTCACCTTCTGGTCGAAGGCGACCGCGTCAAGCGCGGCCTCGGCAGAGACGCCGGGGTAGTAGTCACCGATGTTCTCGACGGTGATCTCGTGGCCGTCAATGACCTGCGCGACAGTGTCGTAGGGGACTCGGGTGCCGGCGATAGTGGGCCACCCGCCCATCCGTGCGGGCTCCACCTCCAGGTACCGCTCGGGGCGCCGGAAGTCCACGACGGTGTCGCCACGGAAGTTCAGGAAGGTCCCGGTCAGCTCCTCGAAGGTGAACATGTCCCGCTGTCCGGGGTGGACGACCAGGTCGTAGACGTCCTGGTCGGGGCCTTCGACGAAGATCGTGGTCCCGTCTGTACCAAACCGGTAGGCGGAAGGGTGGTCCATCATGTCCAGGACGTTGAGGTTGGCGAACGCCTTGGAGATCTTCTGCAGTGAGACCTCGTTACGCAGCTTCGCGATAGAACGCAGCGCGATCAGGTCGCGCATGGAGTATAACGGCGGCCGCTTAGGACGGACCTCGGGAACAATCAGCCCCTTGGCTCTCCAGGTGTGCAGCTGAGCGGGAGTAACACCCGTCAGCACAGACGTCAGGTTCAGTGGGAACGCCATCACGCCTCACCCCCTCTCAGGCGCCGGACCACACAGCACCATTGTCACAGCCAGGAGCCAGGAAGTCACCGCTGCGACGCCGCAGTCTTTACCCATCTTCCTCACTCCTCCCAGCCGGGATTGACCTGAGACTCCTCACCCAGGTCCTCACGCCACCCAGTCCGCTCCGCGATCTCCCGTGCGCGACCGGGATGCATCTTCGCCGCCATCCGCTCCCACACGGGCTCCGGCACGTCATCCGCCTCCGCTGGACGTAGCGGCACCACCTTCGCTGTCGCAGCGTCGTCGGGCACAGGCTCTCCGACGACGGCGTCGCCCGCTCGCGCCACAGCCTCCTCCGCCTCACGCACCACCTCAGACGCCGTCAACCCCAACGCACGGCACATCGCGGCGAAGGTCGTGATAGTCATCGGTGACTCGCTGTCTAGCAACGTGTATACGCGCGCCTTCGTGATGGATGCCTCGCGCGCTAACTGAGCGGGAGTCCAGCCAGCAGCATCGACGGCATCGCGGATCTTGACAGCAACTTCGCGCTCCAGATCGCCAATCTTCAGTGCTTTCACGCCCATGCGAGAAGTGTCCACCAATCTGGACACACCGTCTATCCCACACCTTGACAGTCCAAATATCTGGACCTACGGTTATCGCAGTCCAGATTTCCAGACCCGAAGGAGGGGGCATGACTCTGGCAGAGAACTTGGTCCTAGAGATCAAGGCTGAACTGGGAAGACGAGACCAAAGCCGCAGCGACCTCGCCGCAGACCTCGGACTGTCGCGCCAGGGGATGTCAAACAAGCTCAACGGCCACTCAGAACTGACCATCACCGAACTAGAGAAGGTCTCGAAGACATTCGGTATCCCCGCCCGCATCCTCGTGGCCCGCGCCGAGCAGGCCGAGGCAGGCGCCGTCGCCGACCCCGCCGCACCCGCCGACACGGCCGCGCTCGCGGGCTCGGCCACCCACCTGTCTGCTGACGAGGCGGAGGGGCCGACCGAGGCTGAGCTGGAGGCTCACGTGGAGGCGTGCGACTCGTGCACGTGCGCCGAGGACGCCCTGGAGCACGCCCGCCAGTCCGCCGAGGAGGTGGCGTGAGGTGGGTGCCGCTCGTGCTCTCAGTGGGGTTCGCGCTGGTCAGCGTGGCTGCTGCCGCCGGGGTGATGCCTGCGTGGGAGGCGCCGGCCTGGTGGCGTCGTCGAGTTCGAGCACGCCGTCGTCGATCCGGATCGTCCGAGACCGTCGTCGCCCGGCGCGAGCCGGACGGACCGTCCACTCCAGTGTCACTCGGACCTGCTCGGGCTTGGGCCGGTCCGGTGTGGGAGTTTCCTCGAAGCGACCTATCTGGCCCGGGCCGACGGGAGCGTATGTCGGTAGGACGACGAGGCGTGCTTGTCCCGCCGGTGGGATCTGGGCCAGGTGTGTCAGCGGGGAGAAACCTCGCGCGTCTGTCTCGTCGAGGTTCGCGAAGAAGACTGCGCAGTCGCTGGAGGCCACGGTGACGTCCAGCGCCGGCCCGTCGCCGACGTTGACCAGTGCTGCCAGGTACTGCTCGCCCGGACTGGTGCGCATGCGCGCCGGGTCCCGTGTGAGCGCTCCGATGACGGAGGTGGTGGCTCGGGCTGGTTCGAGACGCCACTGCGGCGTGGGTTGCCAGTACCAGGCCTTCCAGATCGTGATTCCTGCGCTGAACGCTGAGATTCCCGCTGCTACCCAGGAGGAGACCGTGCCTGCGTCTGCCATGTCCATGACCTTATCTGCCAGTGCGCGGTCGCACGCCCGCCAGTCCGCCGAGGAGGTGGCGTGAGATGAGCCAATTCCGGCTGCGCACGTCGTCTGGTGATGCTCTGTGTGTCCCTGAGGACGCTGAGATGACTCTCTTCCTCGACGAGGACGGCTTCATGCGGATGAGGACCGAGGTCTACGTCGACTCCGTCGATATCGGGCTCGTGACGCTGGAGGGGCCTGGGGATAGGAAAGGAGCGTGTGATGGGCGCGTGCGTTTCTACTGACTCATCTGTTCTCGTGGAGCCCGAGCTCACGCCGGCCAGCCTCGTCAATCGGCTCGTCGAACTCGACATGCACGGGGACTCCGGGGGTGACGACGAAGGCGACATCGCCTTCGTCGATGTCGCAGGCCAACAGGATCGGCTCTCCGGAGTTGAGCTTCCTGCGGTACGCGGTGAGGAAAGCCATCGCCTCGTCGTCGTCCCAGTAGAAGCAGCTGTTCCCGTAGTGGATGGTCGCCATGACTCCTCCTCGGTAGGTGGTGACGGCGTCGAGGTGGGTGCTCCGGCGTCGTCGACGGGTAGTGGTGCCTCGGAGCCTATCGAGGAGGCCCCCTCGGGGGTGCCGGTCCTGCGGGAGTGGCTCGCGGAGCTGCGACGGGCCTCGGACGCTGGACATGCGGAGATCTCGGCATCCATCGAGCGGCTTCGGAACGCTCTTTGTGGCGCTGTTGGCCTGCCTCGTGAGGGGAGTAGCAACGATGAAGACGTATAGGCATATCTCAACGGTGGCGCCATGCCGCCCCTATGCGAAGATTGACGGTGATGAACGTGGACGAGACCGAGGCCCGCAGGCTGCTCGCAGAGGTCAAGAAGGCCACCCAGGATGCTGCGGAGTTGCGGGCGCAGGCAGATGCTGCGTCAGCCCGTCGTCGCGAGGCTGTGCAGGCTGCGATGGATGCTGGGATTCCGCGTCAGGAGATTGCGGATGCGATTGGTGCGCATCGCAACGTGATCTACCAGATCCTCAAGCGTTAGCGATACGCAAAGAGAGTACTTGCAAGCACGGGCAGCAGGCGTGTAACTTCGTTCACGCAAGTACTCCACTTGCATGGAATCAGAAGAAGAACCCCGCAGACCGTCTCTTCTTGGCGGTTGGGCCGGTCTGCGGGGCCGTCGCTCCCATAGGAGGGAACGTGCCCAAGGATACCCATACCCAAAACGCTTATTCGCGTCCGCACTGTGTGTGCGGGGCGTTCCTGGCTCGTGGCCACGGGTCGTGCACGAAGTGCGGGAGGCCCGTCATCGGGTCTGCTGGTGTGCATGCGTCTGGTCGCGTGGAGCGTGAGAGGCGTGCGGTGATGCACGTGCTTGACGTGATCGAAGCCAGTGTGCCGACGTCGCTGGCGGAGTTCTCGCCCAGTGACATCGCGCTGGTGGTCGGGTTGACGCTTGACGCGGTCGAGGAGCCTGAGCGGCGTCGCGTGCTGGTCCCCGTCAAGGGGGTGGCGTGATGCCGTGGTTCGTATTGGATGGCGGGCACCGATCTGATCGGATGGCACAGGCGGTCGCCCGTCCGTCGTACCAGGTGCTCGGTGGTGGCCGTGTGGGCGTGCCGTGCATGGTGTGCGGGGACCTGATTCCTACCTACGCCGACGAGCTCTTGAGCGAGATCGTCAGGGGTGACGTCTTGTGTGGAGGGTGCCTGGCGGCACGCAGGGAGCGTCGTATCCACCTCGTCATAGAGGCGGACGCTGAGCGCGTGAGGTTCGTGGTGGAGGGGTCACGCTTCCGTCTCGTCAAGAAGGACGTCGCCGTCGTCGAGCAGTTGGAGGACGGGGTTGACCTGCCTCTGGTGGCAGACGTCGAGCCAGACCTCGACATCCTCCATGACGGAGAGGGTGGCCGGAGGGACCTTCGGAGCGCGGTCTCCGGTGTAGATGTACCGGATGTCGGAGTGAGGTCCGCCGTTGGGAACGTGGGAGACCCACTCGCGTGTGAGGCCGTCGTCGTAGAAGAAGCCGCCGATGCGTCGACAGCTGATGAAGGCGTGGGGCAGGCGGCGCAGAGCCTCAATGCTGACCCTCATCTTGACCCCGTCGATCTCGACGTGAGCGTCGTCCAGGATGCCGTTTTGCATGATGACTCCTCCTCGGTAGGTGGTGACGAGGTCGAGGTGGGTGCTCCGGCGTCGTCGACGGGCAGTGGTGCCTTTGAGCCTACCGAGGAGGCCCCCGCAGCGGTCGTCCCTTCGTCTTCGGGGTGTGCTGGCTGCTGTGGGAGGTGCGGGTCGGGCGCGGGTGCCGTCTCCTCGCCCGCGTCCGGCACCGCACCGGATACGGGGTGTGCGTGATGGCCGGGAACGTGGATGTTGCTGCGCTGCCGTGGCGCCTTCTGTCTCTGGCGGAGGCTGCTGCTGCGCTGAATCTCGCGGAGGAGACGGTGCGTAAGAAGGCGGCGGACGGCCGGATCGGGTATGTGCGGGAGGGCCGTAAGGGGCCGATGTCGTTCACCGTGGAGCAGCTTCAGGAGTGGACCCGGGCCAATAGTCATGACCCGGTTAGGCCGGCGCCGGGACCTGATGTGGCCGAGAGCCTGCCGGCTGTGGCGTCTGCTGATCGTGATGCGGGAGCGCGGCGTCCGTCTGGGCCTATGGGCTTGTCTGAGAGGTCTGCGGCGCGGCGTCGTCGCAGGGCTGGTGGTGCGCGATGAGGGCCCGGTATCTGCCGCGTCATCGCGCGGCGAGTAGGGGGCTGGTGGCTGTGGTGGCCACGGCCCTGGGCCTGGCCCGTGAGCAGGGCCGGGTGCTGTCGATTCTGGATGTGCTGGCACGTGAGGAGGCGTGTGATGAGGCCTGAGGCGAGTGACGTCATGATCACGACCGCGGAGATGGTGCAGTTCGCACTCGTGGTCCTGCTGGTGCTGGTCGTGGGGCAGGTGCTGCGGTGGGTGTGGGCTCGCCGTCGGTGGCTGCTGGAGCGTGCTGCCCTGGCATGCTCCGGGGCGGCTGTGTGGCTGGCTCCCGCCGGCTGTGCGCGGGCGGCCGCGGAAGCGGTC
>OAXA01000045.1_pt1 | contig 22733 bp, 19 predicted proteins | sample 1501441 | NCBI WGS metagenome assembly OAXA01 (sample SAMEA2580299, study PRJEB22360) | human gut metagenome | biome: human gut; feature: human-associated habitat; material: faeces | place: Denmark | collected 2008/2010
TCGACGTTGGTGCTCAACACCGCCGGCATCGTCGGCGCCGCCTACGCCGCCTCGCGCCTGTCCTGAGGCGCGCCACGCACGCACGAGGGCCGACGACGTAGCTCACCTGCGTCGTCGGCCCTCGTGTGCTGGTGCTCAGGCCAGGCCCAGCTCCTTGACCTTGGTGGTGAGCTCAGCCTTGCTCGGCTCGACCAGGAAGGTGTCGTCGGAGAACTGGATGACCGGGATGTGCTTCTGGCCGCTGATATCAATGGCTGCCTGAACCGCGGACTCGTCCTTCTCCAGGTCGTGGTAGGTGAAGGGGACCTGAAGGTCCTCCAGCACCCGCTTGGCCATACGGCAGTCGCCGCACCACTGCGCGCCGTAGAACTCGATCGTCGACTCAGCCATAAGGATCTCCCTGGTCGGTGGTGTTGTCTGGTCAGGCGAGGAACACGGGGCGGGAACGCGTTATTCCGGGCGCCTGGGCCTCGGACGTGACGACGCCGCCGTCCTCGGGCTCAGTCGTTGAAGGTCTCGGTGTCGATGACGTAGCGGTAGCGGACCTGAGAGGCGGTGACCTTGTTGTAGGCCTCGGTGATGTCCTCACCACCGATCATCTCCACCACCGGGTGGATGCCGTGCTCGGCGCAGAAGTCCAGCATCTCCTGGGTCTCAGCGATCCCGCCGATGTTGGAGCCCGCCAGGATCTTGTTGCCGCCCACCAGGGCGCTGAGGCTGATGCTGGCCGGCACCTCGGGCAGACCGACGTCCACGAAGACGCCGTAGGGCTTGAGCGCCCGGATATAGGCCGTGTAGTCCAGGTCCGAGGCGCTGACCGTGCACAGGATGACGTCGAAGGTCGAGGCCAGGGCCTCCAGGGCACCCTCCTCGCTGGAGGCGTGGTAGTACGAGGCGCCCAGGCGCAGGCCGTCAGCCTCCTTGGAGCGCGAGTGGGAGATGACGTGCACCTCGGCGCCCATGGCGGCAGCGATCTGCACACCCATGTGCCCCAGTCCGCCCATGCCGAGCACGGCGACCTTCTTGCCCGGACCAGCGCCCCAGCGCTTGAGCGGGGAGTAGGTGGTGATACCGGCACACAGCAGGGGAGCGGAGGTCTCGAAGGGGATGGAGTCAGGGATGCGGCAGGCGAAGTCCTCACGCACCGTGAATCCCTGGGCGTAGCCGCCGGTGGTGGGGTTGCCCTGGGCATCGCGGCCGTAGGTGAAGTAGGCGTGAGGGTTGTTGCAGAACTGCTCCTCGCCGGCACGGCAGTACTCGCAGTCCTTGCAAGAGGCGAACATGCAGCCCACGCCCACCTTGTCTCCCACCTGGAACCTGGTGACGGCGCTGCCGACCTTGGTCACGACGCCGACCAGCTCATGGCCGGGTACCAGCGGGTAGGGGGCTGGTCCCCGCTCGCCGCGGGCGGTGTGGATGTCCGAGTGGCAGATGCCGGCGTACTTGATCTCGAAGTAGATCTCGTTGTCCGCGGGCTCGCGCAGCTCGATGGTGGTGCGGTGGAAGATGCTGCGCTCGTCCTCGCAGGCGTAGGCATAGACCTGGGGCATGAGGGCTCCTTGAGACGGACGGTAGAGATCGTGAACAGAGCGTATGGCTTAGCTGAGCGCTGCGGCCAGGGCTAGCTGCAGTGAGTCCTGGAAGCGGGTCTCGCGCTCGGAGGCGTCCATGTCCGCGGAGTGGTCCAGCAGATGGTCGGAGATCGTGAGCACGGCCAGTGCCTGCTTGCCGAACTCGGCGGCCACGCCGTACAAGGCCGCCGCCTCCATCTCCACGCACAGTGTTCCGTAGTGGGCGAGCCTGTCCGTCTGGCCTTCAGGCGTGAAGTAGAAGTGGTCGCGGGAGATGATCGTGCCGGCGTGCAGGCGATCGCCCAGCCCGGCCTCGACCCCGGCCTGGTAGGCGGCCATGGCCAGGCGGAAGTCGGCGACGGCGGAGAAGCTGACCCCGGGGATGCGCAGCTGGTTCATAGCGGAGTCAGTGTGGGCCCCAGTGGCGATGACGACGTCGCCAACCTTGACGTCCTCGCCGATACCGCCGGCAGTGCCTACGCGGATGATGCGCTCGACGCCGAACTGGCTGAACAGCTCGGTGGCGTAGATGGAGAAGGAGGGCTGGCCCATGCCTGATCCCATGACGCTCAGCGGCTTGCCCTGGTAGGTCCCGGTGAAGCCAAGCATGCCTCGCACGTCATTGACCAGGCGGGGAGACTCCAGGACCGACTCGGCGATGCGCTGGGCGCGCCTGGGGTCGCCAGGCATGAGCACAGCGGGAGCGAAGTCGGTGGGCTCGGCGTTGATATGAGGAGTGGCCATGGTGTCTCCTTGTGGCGGTGCAGTGGGTCAGGGGCCGCGGCAGGGCTCAGGGAAGTGTGCCCCGGGTCTGCGACGGTCCCAGTCTCCCACAGGCGTGCAGCGCTCGAGCGAGCAGCGCCTGACGAGCTGCGTCGATGGAGGACGTGCGGTCGCACGGCCCGCGATTCCACTATGTGGGACAGTCTCTGCTCGGTCGCCGGTCGGCGTTAGCGTTCCTGAGTTCCCGCCCCGGGCACACCGTTGCCCGGCCTGTACGAGGACCGCAGGCATGGTCCTACGGCAGGATCCCCTCCTTCAGGAAGGTCAACCACCCATGTCCGCCACCTCCTCTTCTCCATCGCCGGTCGCCGGCGTCGAGCGTGAGCAGTGGAGCGGCCAGCTCGGCTTCCTCATGGCTGCCATCGGCTCAGCGGTGGGGCTCGGAAACATCTGGCGCTTCCCAGGCGTCGCCTACACCAACGGCGGCGGCGCCTTCATGGTTCCCTACATCGTGGCTCTCCTGGCGGCGGGTATCCCGATCCTCCTGCTCGACTACGCCACCGGCCACCGCTACCGGGGATCCTCACCCACCGCGCTGCGTCGCATCTCCAAGCGCTTTGAGTGGCTGGGCTGGTTCCACGTCATGATCTGCTTCGTCATCATGACCTACTACGCGGTCATCGTGGCCTGGTCGCTGCGCTACATGCTCTTCTCCCTCAACACGGCCTGGGGGAGTGACGCCGGCGGGTTCTTCAACTCCTACATCGGCCTGAGCGAGCTGCCCGACTCTGGTAGCCCCAGCTACTCCGCCCAGCCGGTCCTCGGCGTCGTCATCCCGCTGCTGCTCGTGTGGGTCTTTGGCCTGTTCACCATCGCTCGCGGCGTGAGCAGGGGGGTGGAGAAGGCGAACAAGATCTTCCTGCCGCTGCTGGTGGTCATGTTCATGGTGCTGGTGGTCCGCGCCCTGCTGCTGCCCGGCGCCACCGAGGGGCTCAACGAGCTGTTCACCCCCAACTGGTCGGCGCTGGGGGACCACCGCGTGTGGATGGCTGCCTTCGGCCAGATCTTCTTCTCCCTGTCCGTGGGCTTCGGCATCATGCTCACCTACGCCTCCTACCTGCGTCCGCGCTCCAACCTGGTGGGCACGGGACTGGTGGCGGCCTTCGCCAACTCCTCCTTCGAGCTGCTGGCCGGCATCGGCGTCTTCTCCACCCTGGGCTTCATGGCGCACTCCGAGGGCGTGGGCGTGGCCGATCTGGAGGGCATCTCAGGGGTTGCCCTGTCCTTCGTCACCTTCCCGACCGTCATCTCCGAGATGCCCGGCGGCCCGCTGTTCGGGGTCCTGTTCTTCGGCTCCTTCGCCATGGCGGGACTGACCTCCTTCATCTCGATCATTCAGCTGGTCAGCGCCGGCGTGGCTGAGAAGTTCGGCTGGCCCACCCTCAAGGCGACGCTCGTGACGGGCATCCCCTCCGCGGTGCTCTCCTTCGTCCTGTTCGGCACCTCCTCGGGCCTGTACGACCTCGACGTCGTGGACGCCTTCATCAACAACATCGGCGTGGTAGCCTCGGCCCTCATCGTCTGCGTGGGTCTGGGACTGGTCCTGCGCCGTCTCAAGGTCCTCCAGCGCCACCTCAACCTCGTCTCCGAGACCCGCCTGGTGCGCGGCTGGTGGCGTCTGCTGGTCGCCGTCGTCATCCCGGTGCTGCTCGGCGTCATGTTCGTCCAGACCGTGTGGTCCTACGCTACTGAGGGCTACGCCTACGCCCGCAGCTTCGAGGCGGTCTTCGGCTGGGGCATGCTCTTTGTGGTCGCGGTGGGCACGGTCGTGCTCACGGCTGTTCCCTGGCGTACTCCGGTGGACGACTTCACCCCGGCTGATTTGGACGTTCTTGAGGGGGTGAAGTGACATGCACGCACCCGCGATCATCCTCATGCTCATCGCCATCGTCGTCCTGTGGGGCGGTCTGGCCGTCTCGGTCACCGCGCTCCTGGTACGCGGCCAGCGCGAGGAGGACGAGGAGCGCGCGGCAGCCTTCGCCCGCGCCCACGCCCACCTGTGTGAAGGCGCTCCACAGTCCTGAGGACGCTGCCCACCTGCTGCTGAGCCCCTGGGCAACGCGCCGACACGGGCCCGCCACCGGTTTTCCTGGTGGCGGGCCCGTGCGTCACAATGCGGCCATGAGCGAGACGACGCCTGAGAGCACCGCCGCGGCCGTCGAGGCCGACGACGCCACGCAGCTGCCCGCCCTGGTCGCCTTCGACCTGGATGACACGCTGGCCCCCTCCAAGACCGCGATGCCGGAGCCGATGGCGGTGGCGCTGCGCCTGCTGCTGGACCAGGCCCAGGTCTGCATCATCTCCGGCGGCCAGATCAAGCAGTTCCGCGACCAGGTCCTGGCTCACCTGGGCGCCACGAGCGAGGAGCTTTCCCGCCTCCACCTCATGCCGACCTGCGGCACCCGCTACTACACCCACGCCCCGGCTGCTACCGGCGACACCGAGGACGACTGGACGCTGGTCTACTCCAACGACCTCAGCCCTGCCCAGATCGAGGAGGGCTTCGCCGTCGTTGAGCGTGAGGCCCGCCGCCTGGGGCTGTGGGAGGAGGAGACCTGGGGGCCGGTCCTGGAGGATCGCGGCAGCCAGATCACCTTCTCGGCACTGGGCCAGGAGGCCCCGATCGACGCCAAGCGCGCCTGGGACCCGACGGGGGAGAAGAAGGCGATGTTGCGCGACGCCGTCGCCCCCTACTTGTCCGAGCTGGAGGTGCGCTCAGGAGGCTCCACCAGCGTCGACATCACGCTCAAGGGTGTGGACAAGGCCTATGGCATGCGCCGGCTCACCGAGGTCACGGGGATCAGCCTGGATGACATGCTCTTCGTGGGCGACCGGCTCGACCCGGACGGCAACGACTACCCGGTCAAGGCCCTGGGCGTGGCCTGCCACGCCGTGGGTGGCTGGCAGGACACGGTCACCTTCGTCACCGAGCTGGCCGCTCGCCTGGCCGCCCAGCGCCTGAGCACGCAGGAGGCCTGAGGCTACGGTGACCTCCACGCTTCGCTCCGACGCCGAGCCCAGCTCCCAGCAGCCAGCCTCACAGTCGACCGGGGCCCACCAGGATCGCCGCGCCAGGGCCCGGGCAGCGGTGCACACGCTGACCCGTCCGCTGGCCAGGGCGCACCAGGCTCGACGGCGCTGGTGGTCCTCGCGCACGGTCGCCTTCCGCAAGGTCACGCGCACCCTCGTGCTGCTGGCGGTCACCGCCGTCCTCTCTGTGGCGATCGGCCTGGTCACGGCCAGTGCCAGCTCGCCGATCGGTCCCCACACGGCCCGGTGGTCCACCACCCTGGACTCCCAGATCACCCTGGACCTAGGCCCCTTGGGGCAGGCCTCGCTGGACTCACCGGCCGGAGTCATCGGCGTCGAGGTGGTCCTCGGCGAGATTCCCGCCGAGAGCACGAGCACCCAGGTCGACGCCTCGACGCTGGGCCAGACCCTGTCCACCGACGCCTCGTCCTACGTCTCACTCGTCTCTCACCCGGACCTCACGGTCAAGGCGGGACTGCGGGCCCTGCTGGCCGACGCCGTCCGCCGAGCCGGACTGGTGGCCTCCCTGGTCCTGTGCCTGGTGGCTGTGGGGCGCCTGGCGACCTCAGGACGCCTGCGGGACTCGCTGCTGGCCTCCATGCGCCACGGCATGGCCACGGGTCTGGCGGCCGTCACCGCCGTCGGCACGGTCCTGGCCCTGCTGGTACCTGCGCTGGGCACGCACACCTCGACCGGCACCACCCTGTCCGTCCTGGCGGGTACGCCGCTGGAGGGCGCGCGCCTGTCCGGGCGCCTGGCGGACGTTGTCCAGGCCTACGGGCCCAAGGTACGTGAGGTCATTGACGACAACGAGGCCTTCTACGCCAAGGCCGGTGCCAATATGACGGCGGCCTGGCAGGCCTCGCAGGAGGTCGACGGGCTGGTCGACGTCACGGTCGCTGACGCGGCCGTGGACACGCAGGCCTTGCGCGCCCAGGCTGACGCGCTGGTGGCCAAGCAGCTTGACGATCTGCCGAGCCCGCAGCCGGGTGCCTCCGAGCTCACCGGCGGGAAGGCGCAGGAGACTGCGACCGCGCAGGCGACCCAGGCACCCCTGGTCACCGGTGGTCTGGCCGTGCGTGAGCACGTCGCGACGACGGCGGTGCTGTCCACCGATCTGCACTGCAACCTCGACATGATCACCCTGGCCGGCCAGCTCGACCGTCTGGCCGGGGCACAGGTACACCTTGATGACGGTGACCTGACCATGACTGGCTCCAACCCCGAGCAGCTGTGCGTGGACGCGTTGACCTCGGCCGTCCCGCGCGGCGTGGCGCGTGTGGCCACAATCGGCAACCACGACTCTGACGAAACCGGGCAGCAGCTGCGCTCGCGCGGCTGGACGGTGACCGACGGCACGGTTCAGGAGGTCGGCGGGCTACGGGTGCTGGGCGACGTCGACGCCAACCGCACCCCTGCCGGCCGCAACTACCAGCGTGGGCAGGAGAACTCCGAGCAGATCGGCCAGCGCCTGGCCGAGGTGAGCTGTGAGCCGGGCAGCGACGTCGACCTGGTCCTCATCCACCAGCCCTACACCTTCTCGCCTCTCATCTCCTCCGGCTGCGCCCCGCTGCTGGTCGCCGGGCACTCCCACCAGGAGTACGGCATGAGTGTGTCCGAGGGCGCGCAGGGGCCGGTGGCCCAGCTGCGTGCCGGTGCGGGACTGGGCGGGACCTCGGTGGGCAAGCTCAAGTCCGACGCCTACCTGCATGTGCTCGCCTTCGATGAGGAGGGGCGCCTCCTGGGCTGGCGCGCGGTGACTATCCACACCGACGCCTCGGTGACGGTGGGCGCCTGGAATGAGGTTCCACCGGTGGGGACGAGCTGGCAGGGCGCGTCCCAAGCGGCCCTGGAGATCGTCTCCGGGGACTGAACCGTCACCTGGACCCTCCAGGCAGGTAGGGCACAATGGGGCGCGCGCCGCTCGGCGCCGCAGACCATGGAGCCAGGAGGACCGCGATGGCTCGCATACCGACCGAGGCAGAGATCGACGCGATGAGCGAGGACGAGCTGCAGGCTTACCTTGCTTCGGTCCGGGCGGAGGACGGCCAGGCGACTCCCGGCGGCCTGGAGCGGGCAGAGGAGGCTGAGGCGGTCCCGGCCTGGCGGCGTGCCACTGGTTCCTCGCGTTCCTACGCCCTCCTGCTGGTGGTGGCCTCCCTCATCGGCATCGCGGCCAGCTGGGAGCTGATAGTCAGCGAGCTGAGGATCATCCGCGAGCCGCTGGCTGATCTCACCTGTGACATCAACCCCTTGGTCTCCTGCGGTGACACCTTCAACGTGTGGCAGGGCAACCTGCTGGGCGTGCCGAACTCCTTCATCGGCGCCATGGCCTTTGCCATCCTGCTGGCACTGGGCCTGCTGCTGGCCTCAGGCGTGCGGCTGCCACGGTGGATGTGGTGGGGCATGGTGGCGGGGACGGTCGGCGCGATCGTCTTCGTGGCCTGGTTCCTGGGAGTCTCGGTCCTTGCCTTCGGCAAGCTGTGCCCCTTCTGCATGGTGATCTGGGCGGTGACGATCCCGACGGCGGCCGCGACCTGGGGCGAGGCCGCCTTGCGCGGGCACCTGGGCCTGCCCGAGGCGGCGGCGCGTCGGGTCTGGCAGGCGCGGTGGTGGATTGCCGGTGCCATGTACGTCATCGTCGTGGCGATCATCCTGATCGCCTTCTGGGACGGATGGGTGGCGCTGCTGCGATGAGCGAGCGCAGCAAGCGGTCAGGTGGCGCGGACCAGGGGACCGGCGGGGAGGACTCGGCCGTCACCCAGGACTATCTCAAGGCCGTGTGGGCGGCCTGCGAGTGGGGCGGGGCGGGGGCCTCGGTGACCGGGCTCGCCCGGCGTATGGGTGTGGCGCCCTCGACCGCCTCGGAGAACGTGGCCCGGCTGGTTGAGGCCGGGCTGCTGGAGCACGAGCCCTACCGGGCGGTGACCCTGACCCAGGCCGGGCGGGAGCGGGCGATGAGCATCGTGCGTCGTCACCGGCTGCTGGAGACCTATCTCGTGGAGCGCCTGGGCTTTGAGTGGGACGAGGTCCACGCTGAGGCGGAGGACCTGGAGCACGCCTGCTCGCAGCGCCTCCTGGAGGCTCTCGACCGGGCGCTGGACCACCCGGTGCGTGACCCGCATGGAGACCCCATCCCCACTCAGGACGGGCGGGTGGTGGTCCCCGCCCTGCGCGCGGTGGAGACGGTGGCCGTGGGGCGCACCGTCGTTGTGGGACGGATCCGTGACGACGCCGTCGTCCTGCGCGAGCTCTCGCAGGCGGGGATCGGACTCGATGTCCCGGTCACCGTGGTGACGCGGGGCAGTGCCTCCTCCGGCTCGGGGCGGGCCCGGCGCACGACGACGGTGCGCGCCGCCCTGGCACGTCAGGGCGCCGGTCAGCAGGAGGTTGTCCTGCCTGCCGGGAGCCTGTGGGTGGTGGCCTGAGCCCGGGCCCGGTCAGGTGGCTAGGCTTGGGCCCATGAGCGACCAGACCACCACTGCTGCCCCGAGCCCTGCTGAGCCTCCCGCTGAGCCGTCGGTCTTCACCCGCATCATCGCCGGCCAGATCCCCGGCCGCTTCGCGTGGGCGGACGAGGTCTGCGTCGCCTTCGCCACGATCGAGCCCCAGACCCCCGGCCACGTGCTGGTGGTGCCTCGCGAGCAGGTGGAGTCCTACATCGACGCCGACGACGCCACGATCGCTCACCTCGCCGTGGTCGCCAGGCGGATCGCTGCCACCCAGGTGCGGGTCTTTAAGGCTGTGCGTCCCGGGATCGCCGTGGTCGGGATGGACGTCGCGCACCTGCACATCCACGTCCTGCCGCTGCACGAGGCGGCGGATATCGCTCCCTCTCGTGCTCGTCAGGCCGACGGCGCCGCGCTGGATCAGGCCATGGAGCTCTTGCGGGCGGGCCTGCGTGAGGACGGCTGGGGCGCCTTTGTACCTGCGCAGATGGGATCGCCGGCACTGGCCTGACCAGCCTCGGACGTGACCACTCTCGCCTGACCGAGCGGCGGACAGCCGCCGAGGCCCGGCACCTGGGGCGATAGGCTGGTCCACATGACGGACAACGTGCAGGCACCTGAGAACGCGACGCCCTTCCGCTACACCGCGAAGCTGGCTGACACTATCGAGTCTGCCTGGCAGGACCGCTGGGAGGAACGCGGCACCTTCAACGCCGACAACCCCGTGGGAGCCCTGGCAGGCCCGGCCGCCTCCAAGGAGAAGTTCTTCCTGCTCGACATGTTCCCCTACCCCTCCGGTAAGGGGCTGCACGTGGGCCACCCGCTGGGCTACATCGCCACCGACGTCGTGGCGCGCTTTACCCGCATGACGGGCAAGAACGTCCTGTACACCATGGGCTACGACGCCTTCGGCCTGCCCGCCGAGCAGTACGCCGTCCAGACCGGGCAGCACCCGCGCATCTCCACCGAGGCCAACATCGCCAACATGCGCCGTCAGCTGCGTCGGCTGGGCCTGTCCCACGATCCGCGCCGCTCCCTGGCCACGATCGACGTGGACTACGTGCGCTGGACCCAGTGGATCTTCCTGCAGATCTTCAACTCCTGGTTTGACCCCACCGCCCCGCGCCGCGACGGGCGCGGCCTGGGCGCCGCCCGCCCGGTGAGCGAGCTGGAGGCTAAGCTCGCCTCCGGCGAGGTCGAGGTGCCTGGCGGGCGCAGCTGGGAGGACCTGACCGCAGGGGAGCGGGCCGACGTCGTCGACTCCTTCCGCCTGGCCTACGTCTCCTCCGCCCCGGTCAACTGGTGCCCCGGCCTGGGCACGGTGCTGGCCAACGAGGAGGTCACCAGCGAGGGCCGTTCCGAGCGTGGCAACTACCCCGTCTTCAAGCGCAACCTGCGCCAGTGGATGATGCGCATCACCGCCTACGGTGACCGCCTGGCCGAGGACCTGGACACCGTGGACTGGCCCGAGAAGGTCAAGTCCATGCAGCGCAACTGGATCGGCCGCTCCGAGGGTGCCAACGTCACCTTCGCCGTCGAGGGCCTGGCTGAGACGGCCGGCTCCGCAGGCGGCGCCACGCAGCAGCCCGCCGCTGAGCTCACCGTGTACACCACCCGTCCTGACACGCTCTTCGGCGCTACCTTCATGGTGGTGGCCCCCGAGCACCCGCTGCTGGGCGGCCTGCTGGGCGCCAGCCAGGCCGAGGACGCCGCCGCCCTGACCGTGCCGGTCTCCTGGCCCGAGGGCACCCGCGAGGCCTGGAAGGCCGGGCACGCCACCCCGCGCGAGGCGGTGGCCGCCTACCGCGCCTACGCCGCCGCGGCCACCGAGGCCGAGCGCACGGACGAGGGCCGTACCAAGACCGGCGTCTTCACCGGCCTGTGGGGCGTCAACCCTGTCAACGGCAAGCGCGTGCCGGTCTTCGTGGCCGACTACGTCCTCATGGGCTACGGCACCGGCGCCATCATGGCGGTGCCCGCCCACGACGACCGCGACTACGCCTTCGCTCACGTCTACGACCTGGACCTTGTCCAGACCATCGGGCCGGCTGACGACCCCCACGGCATCGACCTGTCCGAGGCCGCCTACACCGGCGACGGCGTGGCCGTGGACTCGGCCAACGAGGAGATCAGCCTGGACGGCAAGTCCAAGGACGAGGCCAAGGCCGCCATGATCGCCTGGCTGGAGGACAAGGGCTACGGCCGCGGCGCGGTGACCTACCGCCTGCGTGACTGGCTCTTCTCCCGCCAGCGCTACTGGGGCGAGCCCTTCCCGGTGGTGTGGGACGAGGACGGGCACGTCCACGCCCTGCCTGAGTCCATGCTGCCCGTCGAGCTGCCCGAGGTCACCGACTACTCCCCGCGCTCCTACGACCCTGACGACGCCGCCTCCTCCCCGGAGCCCCCGCTGGGCAAGGCTGAGGAGTGGGTCAACGTCACCCTGGACCTGGGCGAGGGTCCGAAGACCTACCGCCGCGAGACCAACACGATGCCGCAGTGGGCCGGCTCGTGCTGGTACGAGATGCGCTATATCGACCCTACCGACGACGCCGAGCTGGTCGCCCCGGCCAACGAGGCCTACTGGATGGGCCCGCGCCCGCAGACCGGAAACACCTCCGGTGGGACGGACCTGTACGTCGGCGGCGTGGAGCACGCAGTGCTCCACCTGCTCTACTCCCGCTTCTGGCACAAGGTCCTGTTCGACCTGGGTGTGGTCAGCTCGTCTGAGCCCTACCACAAGCTGTTCAACCAGGGTTACGTCCAGGCCTACGCCTACACGGACTCCCGCGGCCAGTACGTTCCGGCTGACGAGGTCGAGGGTGATGAGACCGCCGGCTTCACCTGGAAGGGCGAGCCAGTTACCCGCGAGTACGGCAAGATGGGCAAGTCCCTGAAGAACATCGTCACCCCGGATGACATGTACGAGGCCTACGGCGCGGACACCTTCCGCGTCTACGAGATGTCCATGGGGCCGCTGGACCAGGACCGTCCCTGGGACACCCGCGCCGTGGCAGGAGCCCAGCGCTTCCTGCAGCGCCTGTGGCGCAACGTGGTCGATGAGTCCACCGGCGAGACCACCGTGGTGGATGCTCCCGCGGACGAGGCCACGCGTCGGCTGGTGGCCAAGACCATCGTGGGCGTGCGCGAGGACTACGAGGCCATGCGCCTGAACACCGCGATCGCCAAGCTCATCGTCCTCAACAACCACCTCACGGGCCTGCAGTCCGTCCCGCGCGAGGCAGTCGAGGCTCTGGCGCTCATGACCGCGCCGGTGGCCCCGCACATCGCCGAGGAGATCTGGAACCGCCTGGGCCACACGGAGTCGCTGGCTCACGAGGCCTTCCCGGTGGTTGAGGACGAGTCGCTGCTGGCGGCTGAGAAGGTCACCTGCGTGGTCCAGGTCAAGGGCAAGGTCCGTGACCGCCTCGAGGTTGACCCTGGCATCAGCGAGGCCGAGCTGGAGAAGCTTGCTCTGGCGGCTCCCGGCGTCGTGCGTGCCCTGGAGGGCAAGGGCGTGCGCAAGGTCATCGTGCGCGCTCCCAAGCTCGTCTCGGTCGTGCCTGAGTGAGCCTGGGACAGTCGTGACCTTCCTCAGGACGGCTGTGGCCAGCGACCTGGCCGCGCTCAACGAGATCTGCGTCCGCACGGCTGCCTACGGCCGGGACATCACCCCCCAGATGAGCCGGCCCGAGCTGGTCGGTGCGGTCTACGCCGATCCGTACCTGCTCCACGATCCTGCCAGCTGCTTCGTCCTCGCCTCCGGGAGCGGGGACGAGGCCGAAGCCGGGGCGGGCCAGGGCCGCGGGCGGGCGCTGGGCTACGTCGTCGGCACCCTGGACACACTGGCCTTTCGCCAGTGGTTCACCGGTGAGTACGCCCCGGCGCGCCTGGAGGAGCTGGGTCTGGCTGCGGCGGGGGAGGATCCGGAGAGCCTGACGCCGACCGACCGCAGCTACCTCAGGCTGCTGCGCGCGCCCGCGCCTGAGCCGGCACCCTGGCTCGGGCGCTACCCCGCCCACCTGCACATCGACCTGCTGGAGCCGGTGCGGCGCCAGGGATGGGGGCGGCGGCTGGTGGAGGCCTGGATCGACCACGCCCGCGAGCGTGGAGCCGCGGGGCCGCCCCGAGGTGGCCGCGGGCCTGCACCTGGGTGTGGGGGCGGACAACACCGGCGCCATCGCCTTCTACGAGGCGATCGGCCTCCAGCGTATCGGGCAGGATGACGGCGGGGTGACGATGGCGCGCTCGTTGCGCCAGGACTGACGCCCCCAGGGTCATCGCTTCAGCTCCTGAACAGTCGGATCCCTCGCGGGTAGCGGGGGATATCGACGGTCCAGGAGCTCAAGCGACGCCCGGCAGGCCCTTAGCGCAGGGTGACGGCCACCTCGAAGGGGCGCTGCCAGGGCAGTCGGGCGCTGACCAGCTCCACCTGGGGCGCCTGCGGGTGGGTGGCGATGAATGCTCTCATCTGCTCGGCCACCTCGGCCTCGAGGCCTGCCAGGGCCGAGGCGTCCTCAATGACGGCCGTCTGGCCTCCGGTGGAGCGGTAGTACTCCGTGCGGATCCGGGTCTGGTAGAGGTAGTCGTCCAGGAGCCGGGTCCACAGGGCGATGTCGCGGGCACGCTCGCACAGCTCCCCGCGCTCGCTGCCCACGTACTCGGCCACTGCCGTCGCCAGCACCGCGCCGATTGTGTTACCGGCCGTGTTCCACCCGCCGTAGGCGGACAGGGACCAGAAGGTGCCGTCTGCCAGCAGGTCCTCCACCAACACCGGATCGGCACCGTTGGTGTAGCGCACGTCCGCCAGGGCCACGCGCTTGCCCGAGGCCAGCAGCTCGCGCACGAGGCTTGCGGTCAGCGCGGCGGCCTCCGGCTCAGGCTCGGGCGTGGATCCCCACCAGTCGTCGTTGACCGGGCCCGGGGCGTGGACGACGAGGTGGATATCGGCGTCGTCACCGCTGGAGGGCAGGGCGTCACAGGCGCGGATCTGGGCCTCCACCGAGATGGACAGCGGGACGTTCTCGTAGCTGGGAATGCGCAGCATGCCCTCCTCGTCCGCGCAGTGGACAGCGATGGCGGGCTGGTGGGCCCCGGCGACGAGCGCGCGGGCCGGCATGGTGCCCGCGACCTCGTCAGCACCGGGGTACATGAGCATGTTCCTCAGGGAGGGCAGCGCCCGGCGCCAGTGGCCGATCCAGTACTGCTCGGCGGATCCTGCGGAGTAGTAGGCAGTGTCGTCAGCAGTGACGGCCAGGGAGGAGACCACGCCCTCGTGGACCAGGTCCAGCGTAGCGAGGTTGACCATGTGGTTGCGCAGGCGGCGTCCCTCATAGTCCTCCCGCACCTGCGCGGGCACCGGCGAAGGGGAGGGCGGCCCGGCAAGCTCGTCACGGATGTCGAGCTCCAGGCTGCGGTGCAGGTCCGCACCCAGGGCGTGGAGCTCACGTCCGTAGTCGGACCAGTAGGTGGGCTCCTCCTGGTTGGAGTAGGAGTCCGAGGCACGCATGACCAGCGAGGTGGCGATGATCCTCAGGCCCGGGTCGCCAGCCTTGAGCGTGCGCAGCAGGTCGAGGCGTCCCAGCGCCTGGCTGACGGAGTCGTCGGTGATACGGGCGGGGATGATGCCGCCGAAGACGAGGGTGTCTATGCAGGCCACCAGGCTCGCCCCCTCGTAGTCCTGGGACTGCTCGCGTACCCATCCGGCCAGCTCGTCGAGGTCCGCGGGGGTGCGGAAGCGGGGGAGCGCCGCGGTGGGCGGCAGGCTGATCGAGGCTCCTCCGATGGAGGCGACGAGCGCCGGGATCTGGGTGTTGACCGGGCGCTCGTCGAGCGGGATGACGACAATGTGCATCTCAGTTGCCCTTCCTCGTGATGGTGTTGTGGTACTTGTACCGGTCGCCGCGCAGAAGCGTCTCGCAGTAGGCGATCGGGGTGCCGTCATGGCTGCGCATCGTCTTGGCCACCAGCAGGGCCGGCATCATCGCCAGGGTCCGCAGCATCTGGGCCGAGCGCCGGTCCAGGACGGAGGCGGAGACGGTCTCGTCGATCTGGTCGATGGGCAGCTCGTAGCGGCTGAGCAGGGTCTCCAGCAGGGAGGCGTCACGGTCCAGGCTGGTCAGGTCCTCCACGAGGTCGCGGCGGATCCAGGTCTGGTCAATGGCGATCGGGGCGCGGGCGATGGTGCGCAGGCGCATGATCGTGCGCAGCTCCGTGCCCGGAGGGACCTCCAGGAAGGTGGACATGCGGGCGTCGGCACTGACGGTGGAGATGGAGACCTGCGCGTTGCCCGGCTGGAGGCCGCGGGCGCGTGCCTCCCCGGTGAAGGAGGAAGTGATGAGGCTGCGTGAGCGCGAGGCGCGTGAGACGAAGCTGCCCGCGCCCTGACGACGGCGGACCAGGCCTTCGGTGACCAGGGCGTCGATAGCCCGGCGCACGGTGAGCCGGTTGACGCCGTAGGTGGTGGCGAGCTCGCGCTCGGAGGGCAGGCGCGCACCGTCGGCGAGCTCGTGGGTGACGAGCTCGATGAGGGCCTCACGCAGGGCCTGCGGACCGGTAGGTGGTGAATCAGTCGCCAATGTGGAGTACTCCAGTGTGCTCTGACTGTGTGGTGGGGTGCCTCGTGTGTACACCTCTTGAAAGAAGGATGAGGCCAACATGTGGCAAAAACAAGCGGATAAGTATGAATGTGACTTGAGTCATATATGAAGTGGGTGGACAGTTAAGGGAGTCCCTCTTAATTTGCTGGTGTATCCCAATTGCGGGTTGGTCATCTTTCTCGATGGCGAGAGAGCCCTGACGGGTCTCAGCGGCCAGCGCGCGTCTCACGGAAGGAGCACGGGATGGACATCGCAAGGAGGCGCTTCCTGGAGGCTGCCGCGCTCACCATGGCCCTGGCCGGCACCGCAGCCTGCGGCGGCGGCAACGACGGCAGCGGCAAGGGTGAGGGCTCGGGCACGCTGGAGTTCTGGACCATCGCGCTCCAGCCCACCTTCACCGACTACTTCAACGGCCTTATCAAGGCCTATGAGGAGGCCAACCCCGGGGTCAAGGTCAACTGGACGGACCTGCCCTATGACTCCATCGAGGAGAAGCTCATCACCGCCTCGGCCGGCGGCACCGCCCCGGACGTGGTCAACCTCAACACCGAGTTCGCCCTGACGATGGCTGGCAAGAAGGCCCTGGCTGACATCGCCAAGCTGACCACCAGCGAGGAGCAGGCCGTCTACATCGAGAGCCTGTGGGACTCGGCCAAGCTGGGGGACGCCGTCTACGCCTTCCCCTGGTACGCCGCGCCGAACATCATGATCTACAACAAGTCCCTGTTCGAGAAGGCAGGGCTGACCAGCCAGCCCACCACCTACACCGAGGCCCTCCAGATGGCCCCGACCATGAAGGCGGCCACCGGTGCCTACCTGTTTAACCCGCCCACGCTGTTCAACCTCTTCTCCGAGGAGGACGTGGCGATCCTGAGCGAGGACAAGACCAAGGCCACCTTCGCCACCGATACTGCTGACAAGCTGCTCTCCAGCTTCAAGGAGCTCACGGACAAGGATGACCTGCCCAAGACCGACTGGGGGCAGTGGGACACCGAGCTCAAGCTCTTTGAGACCGGCCAGTTGGCCATCATCAACTCCTCCTCGGCCTCGGTGGCACGCATCAAGGACGAGGCCCCGGACGTCTACGAGCAGATCGGCATCGCCATGCCGCTCAAGGGCACCGCAGGCGTCTCGCGCAACCCGCTGATGAACCTGGTCATCCCCTCCAAGTCCTCCCAGCAGGAGGCTGCGGCCAAGTTCGCCATGTTCATCACCGGTGATGACAACCAGCTCAGCTTTGCCAAGGAGGCGGGGATCTTCCCCTCCACGGTCAAGGCCTCGCAGGACCCCTACTTCACCTCGGACACCTCCACGATCGAGGGTCAGGCCTCGGCCATGTGCGCTGAGGCCTCCAAGACCAGCGCGGACTTCTCTCTGGGAGTGGAGGGCCAGTCCACCATCGCTGACGAGGTCAACAAGGCCTACGAGGCGGCCGTCATCAACGGCGACGACGTCAAGGAGTCCCTGGCCAGCGCTCAGGAGGCCGTTGACGCACTGCTGAAACAGGGATGAGCCAGCCTGTTCACCGGTGGACGGCTGGCGGCCGCGGACCGCTCACTGCCGGTCCTGAGCCGGCGGTCCGGGCCAAGCTGGCCCGGACCGCGCCGCCCACCCAGCCCCTGAACCCCACTCTCACGCTGAAAGCACTGTGATGAAACTCCGAACCAGGACGACGATCCTTGCCTACCTGTTCATGGCACCGGCTCTCGTCATGCTCGTGCTCTTCGTGTTCCTGCCCATCGCAGGATCCATCCCCCTGGTCTTCTACGACTACTCGATGATCGGGGACGTGGAGTTCATCGGCCTGGACAACTTCCGTCGCGCGCTGTCAGACGGCACCTTCCACATCGCGATCGTCAACACCATCACCTTCGTGGCCGTGGTCCCGGTCATCCAGCTGTGCTCGATCGCGCTGGCGAGCCTGGTCAATCAGAAGCTGAAGGGCATCGTCTTCTTCCGGACCCTGTTCTACGTCCCCGTCATCACCTCGATGGTGGCGGTCTCCATCATCTGGTCCTTCCTGTTCGACTCCCACGGCATCATCAACACCTGGCTGATGGAGTGGGGCCTTGCCAACCAGCCGCTGGGCTTCGTCAACTCCTCCAAGACCGCGATGATCTGCATCATGTTCATCACCCTGTGGCAGGGGCTGGGCTACTACATGATGCTCTACCTGGCGGGACTGCAGTCCATCCCCGCCGAGATCGAGGAGGCTGCCCGGACCGACGGCGCGAATGCCCTGCAGGTCTTCTTCCGCATCAAGGTCCCGATGCTCAAGCCCTACATCTGGTTCTGCTCCCTGAACTCCGTCATCTCGGCCGTGGCGATCTTCGACCCGATCTTCGTCATGACCCAGGGCGGACCCAACAACTCCACCATGGTGATCAACTACTACTCCTACATCCGGGCTTTCAAGGACTTCGAGTTCGGCTACTCGGCGACCCTGGGACTGGTCCAGGCCGTCATCACGGGCCTGCTGTCCGTCGTCGTCTTCGTCTACGGCAAGAGGAACGGGGGAATGACCTATGACAACGCCCGCTGAGACCATGTCCGCGCCCGCCTCCTCGCCGTCAGCCGCTCGCTCCCGCCGCGCCCTCAGGCGAGGCCAGCGCGCCGGCGTGCCTCGCCGTCGTCGCCCGGCGAAGGTGGTGGCGCGCCGCAGCGCCACCATGACGCTGAAGTACGTGGCGTTGCTGGCCGTGGCCGTCATTGCGGCCGGCCCCTTCCTGTGGATGACCATCACCGCCTTCAAGAGCGGGCAGAACATCTACGACCCCTCGATCAAGATCAGCCAGCTGACGGTAGCCAACTTCGTGGGCGTGTGGGAGTTCCTCAACATCCCGGCCTACCTCGGCAACACGGTGGTCATCACGGTCGGCTCGATCGTCATCGACGTGGTGCTGGCCTCCCTGTGCGCCTACCCGCTGGCCTGCATGCGCTTCCCGGGCCGCGACGTCATCATGGTCCTGCTCATTGCGGCCATGATCATCCCGGCAGCCGCGGGCATGGTCATCAACTACCTCACCCTGTCCAAGCTGCACCTGCTCAACACCCTGGTCGGCGTCATCCTGCCCGGCTCCCTCAAGGTCTTCTCCATCGTGCTGCTGCGCCAGGCCTACCTGGGCGTGCCGCGAGACCTCATCGAGGCCGCCCGCATCGACGGTGCCTCGGAGCTGCTCATCTGGCGCAAGATCATGATCCCCTCGATCTTGCCGGCCATCTCCACGGTGGTGATCTTCGACTTCATCGGGCGCTGGAACGAGTTCCTGTGGCCGGTCATCGTCCTGCAGGACCCAGCCAAGTACCCGCTGGCCGCGGCGCTGCAGTACCTCAACGGTTCCTTTAACTACAAGTTCGGCTACATCGCCGCCGGCACGGTCATCTCGATCATCCCGGTGCTCATCATCTTCATCATCTTCCAGAAGAACTACATCAACGCCGTCGCCGGCGCGGTCAAGGCCTGAGGAGGCCCACGCATATGCCCGTCCTTGACATGCCCCTGCCCGAGCTGCGTGCCTATGCCCCCGAGCTCGACGAGCCGGCCGACTTCGACGCCTGGTGGGCCGCCCAGCTCCAGGGCCTACCGCAGCGCCCCGAGCTCATCTGTGACGAGCTCCAGGACACTCCCTTCCCAGGGCTGACGATCCGGGAGCTGGTCTTCGCCGGGGCCGACGGCGATCCGGTCCATGCGCTGCTCACCGTGCCTGACGCTGGTGGCAGGCAGGACGCCGCTGCTCTGGGCACTGCCGGCCTGCCCGGCGTGGTCCAGTTCGTCGGTTACGGTGGCGGGCGCGGCCTGCCCGGCCAGGTTCCCTGGTACGCGATGGCCGGGTTCGCTCACCTCATCGTTGACCCTCGTGGCCAGGGCGGGGACTGGGCCTACGGCTCCACCGCAGACCCCGGCAGCACCGGCGCCCACGCAGCCGGATGGCTGACCGACGGCGTGGGCTCCCCGGAGACCTTCTACTACCGCCGCACGATCCTGGACTCGGTGGCGGCGGTACGCCTCATGCGCACCCTGGAAGGGGTGGACGCCTCGCGCATCGCCTGCGTGGGCGGCTCGCAGGGTGGGGGACTGTCCCTGGCCGCCGCGGCCCTGGACGGCCACGTCCAGGCGGCCTGCGTGGACTCTCCCTTCATCACCCACATCCCGCGCGCCCTGCAGCTGGCCAGCGCCGGCCCCTACCTGGAGCTCGTGCGCTTCCTGGGGGTCAGCCCGCAGGCCGAGCAGGCGGCGCTGCGGACCCTGTCCTATGTCGACGGCGTCAGCTTCGCCTCGCGGCTGAGCGCCCCGACGCTCTTCTCCACGGGCCTGCTGGACCCGGTGTGCCCCACCTCTACCTGCTTCGCGGCGCACAACCTGTGCTCGGCCGCGGACAAGCGGATTGACGTCTACTCCTACGGCGCCCACGAGGGCGGCGGGCACCGCCAGGTGCTGGCCCACTGCCGCTGGCTGCAGGAGCACCTGTGATGAGCGCCGTGACGCCCTGCGCCTACGAGGTCCGAGCCGTCCACCTGGACGCCGGCCGGAAGTACTTCAGCGCCTCCTGGATCCACCGCCTGCTGGAGCGCATGGCCGCCCTCGACCTCAACGAGCTCCAGTTGCACGTGTCTGACAACGAGGGCTACCGCGTGGCCTCAGCCGCTCATCCCGAGGTGGTCAGCCCCGAGCACCTGAGCCGGAAGGACCTTGCGGGACTGGTCGAGGCTGCCGGCGAGCTGGGCGTGCGCCTCGTGCCCGCCCTGGACGTGCCCGGGCACCTGGGAGCGGTGCTGGCCCACCACCCCCGGCTGCGCGCCAGCCAGACCCAGGAAGGGTCCCGGCTCCTGGACTACTCCAGGCCCGAGGCCGTCGCCCTGGCGCTGGAGCTTATCGACGAGCTGCACGAGATGGTGCCCTCCACCGCCTGGTGCCTGGGCGGGGACGAGGCCTTTGACGTCACCCAGGAGGCGCCGCTTGCCGAGCGCTTCCCCCAGCTGGCGGCGGAGGCCGAGCGGCGTTGCGGGCCCGGCGCCCACGTCCTGGACGGTTACGTCCACTTCCTCGGTGAGGTGGTCTCGCACCTGGAGAGCCTGGGGATCACGGATGTGCGTGCCTGGAATGACGCCCTCTACCAGCCTGGTACCCGCCAGGGGCTGTCGGCGCAGGTGACGGTCGGTTACTGGACTGACTGGCACCCGAGCTACCCGTCCCTGGAGCGCGTCCTGGCTGCCGGGCATCGCGTCATCAACTACTCCGACCGCGACCTCTACTACGTCCTGGCCGGTCCCGGTCACCCGTACGCTGCGCGTCCGACTGCGCAGAGCCTGGCCGGCTGGAACCCGCGCCGCTTCCCAGCGCGCCCTGACGGCACGCGCCAGGACCCGCAAGGAGACACCCCGTGGCTGCGCGGCGCGAGCATGGCAGTGTGGTGCGATGACCCGGGCCTGGAAACGCCGGAGCAGGTCTGGCAGGGGCTGGAGCCTGCCATGGAGGCCTTCGCCCGCATCATGCAGGGCTGAGGGCCTGCGGTCTCAGCGCCGGCGCAGGTTGCCCAGGATCGAGCGGGTCAGCTCCCGGGTGACCTGACGGCCGATGCTACCCAGGGTCTTGTCGATCTCGCGCTGACGGCGCTCGGCCGCACGCTCGGCAGCGCGACGCTCACGCTCAGCGGCCTTCTCCGCCTCGCGCTGAAGGCGCTCCGCCTCCTTACGCTGGGCCGCTGCCGCTCGCTCCGCCTCCTTGCGACGCTCCTGCTCAGCCTTCTCCTGGGCCGCACGGGCCTGCGCTGCGGCCTTCTCCGCCTCGCGTGCCTGCTCAGCCTGGACGAGCCGACGGGCCAGGGCCTCGCTGGCCGAGTCAGGGTCGATGGGCTCGGCGTAGCGGGGCAGCAGCGTGGAGCCAGTGAGGATCTGGCTGACGGTGGTCGCCTGGGCGGGCCCCATGACTGAGGCCGGGGCGTCCACGACCACCGGCGCCACCGGTGCCGGGCGGCCCTTCTCATCCAGCACGCTGACCACGGCCTGGCCGGTGCCCAGGGTCTGCAGGACCGTGGGCAGGTCCAGCGGGGAGGTGGGGAAGGTCGTCACGATCTTTTTCAGGTTGGCCGCGTCCGCAGGGGTGTGGGCGCGCACCGCGTGCTGGACGCGTGAACCTAGTTGCGCGAGCACCTGGGTGGGAAGGTCGGTGGCTGACTGGGTGATGAGGACGATCCCCACGCCCTTGGAACGGATGAGGCGCACGGTGTGGGTGACGGCCTCCAGGAAGGCGGGGGAGGCGCCGTCGAAGAGCAGGTGGGCCTCGTCGAGGAAGAAGACCAGCCGGGGACGCTCCAGGTCCCCGACCTCGGGCAGCTCCTCGAAGAGCTCGCCCAGCAGCCACATGAGGAAGGTGGACACCAGCACGCCCTGGGACTGGACGTCGTCGAGCTCCAGGGCGCTGATGACGCCGCGCCCGTCCGCGGTGGCGCGCATCAGCTCGTGCACGTCCAGGGCCGGCTCACCGAAGAAGCGGTCGGCGCCGTCGGCCTCCAGCGCGGTGACCTGGCGCAGGATGACGCCTGCGGTGGCTGAGGACACCCCACCGATGGTGCGCAGTGCCGCCTTGCCCTCGTCCGTGGTAGTCAGGTAGGTCACGACGTCGCGCAGGTCCCCCAGGTCCACCAGGGCCAGACCCTGCTCGTCCGCCCAGCGGAAGACCAGGCGCAGGGCGGCGGTCTGGGTCTCGGACAGGTTCAGCACGCGGGCGAGCATGACGGGGCCGAACTCCGTGACCGTGGTGCGGATCGGTACCCCGTGGCCCCGGCCACCGAGGCTGAAGAGCTCCACGGGGAAGGCCTGGGGCGCCCACTGCTGCGCGGTGGAAGCCAGGCGGGCCTCCAGGCGCTGAGAGGAGGTACCTGGCTCGGCCAGGCCCGTGAGGTCTCCCTTGACGTCGGAGAGGAAGACGGGCACGCCCGCGGCTGACAGGCCCTCGGCCATGAGCTGGAGCGTGCGGGTCTTGCCGGTGCCGGTGGCTCCCGTGATGAGGGCGTGGCGGTTGAGCAGGCCCATGGGGATACCAACCCGTACCCCGGGCACGGCGGTGGGCTCAGCAGCGGGTTCGGCGGCGGGGGAGCCGCTCGACGCCGTCGGCGCGCTGAGGTAGGTGCCGACCGGCAGCACAGGGCCGGAGAAGGAGTAGCCGGCTGCCACGGAGGCGGCGTAGGGATCGTCCTGGGGTGAGGCATCAGGTGAGGGCTCAGGCGCGCTCGGCGCCTGGGGCGAGGCAAGCGCCGCCTCCAAGGCTGCCTGCGCGGCCGCAGCACGTGCCTCGGCGGCCCGGG
>OAXA01000047.1_pt1 | contig 21409 bp, 15 predicted proteins | sample 1501441 | NCBI WGS metagenome assembly OAXA01 (sample SAMEA2580299, study PRJEB22360) | human gut metagenome | biome: human gut; feature: human-associated habitat; material: faeces | place: Denmark | collected 2008/2010
TCCGCGGCTCCGCCCTCGGCTTCCGCAACCTCACCCACTACATCGCTCGGTCGCTACTCGAAGCCGGAGGGTTTAGACCCGCGCTACACCCTCGTTCGTGAAGAGCCGGCAAACCACCGTTCATCGGCTACTCGAATCTCACGCCAGAGCAGAATGCCGATCGCGCTCGGCTCTTCGGCAAGGTCAAGACGGTGGACTACGTGGCCTGCTGGTACGTCAAGGCGGCGCAGTACATGCGCGGGACGGCAATCCATACCGCCTTCGTCTCCACGAACTCGATATGTCAGGGGCAGCAGGTCACCCCGATCTGGAAGCCGCTGTTTAACGACGGCGTCGACATCACCTTCGCGCACCGCAGCTTCGTCTGGGGCAACGAGGCCTCCGACCAAGCGCATGTGCACGTCGTCATCGTGGGCTTCAGTTACGAGTCTCCGACGTCGAAACTCCTGTTCGAGCACAACAGCGGAGCCTCCTCCGTCCGCGAGGTCGCGCATATCAATGCTTACCTCGTGGACGCACCAGACGCCTTCATTGAGCGGCGGAGCCAGCCTCTAGGGGATGTACCTGCAATGGCTCAAGGTTTTAAGCCAGCTGACCATGGTTACCTCATTCTCTCTGACACTGAACGATCGACACTCCTAGACGAGGATCCTGACGCCGTGCAATGGGTGAGGGAATTCTCGATGGGCGCCGAGTTCATCAAGGGACAAGATCGATACTGCCTGTGGCTGAGTGACTTCGATCTCCCTGCACTCACAAAACATCCAGAGGTTCGAGCACGCGTCGATGCATGCCACTCATGGCGGCTAGAGCAAACTCCAACCGGAGACGCCTTCAAACTTGCTAACCGCCCCCATCAGTTTCGACCCAACGGACTGTTTAGGGACGGCACCTACATCGCCGTCCCCGCCGTCTCATCGGAGCGCCGTCACTATATCCCCATGGGATTCGTGCATAACGGCATGATTCCAGGGAACAAGCTCTACTTCATCCCCACGGATCGCCTCGATATATTCGGGATTCTCATGTCCCGGGTCCACAACGCCTGGATGCGTGTGGTCGCAGGACGGCTGAAGTCCGACTACAACTACGCCAACACCATCGTCTACAACACCTTGGTCTGGCCAGATGCCACCGATACGCAGCGCGCTGAGATCGAGCACTGCGCCCAGGCCGTGCTTGACGCACGAGCGCAGTACGAAGGAGCGAGTCTCGCAGACCTGTACGACCCGGATAACGACTTCCTCTACCCGGCGCTCACCGCCGCACACCGAGCGCTCGACCTCGCCGTCGAGCAGGCCTATGGCCTCAGCTTCCCGGCGCAGATGGGCGAGGAGGAGAGAGAACGCGCCATCGTCGCCCATCTCTTCGCCCTCTACGCGCGGGCCACCGCCGATCCCAGCGCCTGAACAGCACCGCTGGAACGACCGCTCAGCCACGCGAACGGCCTTCAACGACTGGGGCGTGCCTCCCATCCCTCGGGAGGCACGCCCCAGTCATCAAAGCCCGGCCCGATCAGCGCAAGCACGGCTCCTGGCCACACCCTGCGGCTCGGCTACTCCCACTGCGCCGTGGCGGGGTCGATGCCGTGTGCCGCAGCATTGGCGTCAATAACGTCTTTGAGCCACCGAGCCAGGCCCGGCTCACGCTCGTCGTAGTGGGCGGCGAAGCGCGGGTCCTGGACGTAGTTGCACGCGATCAGCACGTGCTTGGACCGCGTCACGTCGAACCAGCTCATACAGGCCCGGTGCTCCTCCGCGAGCGCGTTGGCCCGCTCGCTGCCCGGCTCCACGCCCTCTCGCAGCGCCTGGGCCAGCTGCTCCTCAACGCGCTCGATCCGCTTCTTCGCCACCTCTAGATCCTCCCTGCTCATGGAGGCCATCCGCCGAGTGGAGACCTTCCAGTCCTCGGTGTCTCCCCAGCGTCGCTCAGCCTCCTCCTCCCAGGCTGGGTCCCAGTCACGGCCGAGGATCTCAGCACGCTGCTGAGCGTTCAGTACCTGCCCCGTCATGGTCTTCTCCATCATCGTGTCCACTGCCCGCACCATGCGGGTCAGGTGATCGATGCGCCGAATCAGCAGCTCCCGCTGACGCAGGAGGTGGCCGGAGGCCTGGGTCGAGGGATCACCAAGAACCGTGGCGATGTCACTGAGCCCCATACCGGTCTCCCGGTAGACCAGAACCTGGTGGATGCGGGCGACGTCGTCGCTGCTGTAGAGCCGGTAGCCAGACCGCGAGCGGGCCGAGGGGCTGACCAGCCCGATCTCGTCCCAGTGGTGCAGGGTGCGTACAGACACCCCGACCATCCGTGCGGCCTGCCCCACCGTGAGCTCGTCCTCCACCACGTCCTTCTCCCCTCTGGCGCGATCGTTCACGGCCACCGAGCCTCGTGCCTGACGCAGCGTGAGGGTCAAGCCTGCGCCGAGCCCTCCAGCCCCGGCAGCCCTGTCACGGGTCGTGGCCGGTCCCCGAGGCGCCGCACTCCGCGGCCGTACCACGCGGCCACGCACCACACGAAGACCACGAGCGCGCCCTGAACCACCCGCGACCAGCCGGTGTCCGGCAGCACGAGGATCGCCACCCCGGCCGCCACGCACTCAGCGGTGTTGAACAGCACGTCGTAGATGGAGAAGGCGCGCCCTCGGTAGGCATCATCCGTATCAGCCTGGACGATGGTGTCGACGGCGATCTTCGCGCCCTGCACCCCCACACCGAAGACGAAGATGCCGATCGTCATCGCCAGCTGGTGGTGCGTGACCACCAGGACGATCTGGCCCACGGTCCCTCCCAGCAGGCAGCACACGATCCACGTCGAGGGCGCGATCCGCTCGTGTGCGAGCGGCGTGAGGATGACGGACAGGCCGTGGCCGGCCACCATCGCCCCCATGAGGGTGCCGAAGATCGCCAGGCCCGCGTCGGCGTCGCCACCGGGGGCCAGGAGGTTGCGAGAGGTGAGGATGAGGGTGATGAGCTCCATGCCGTAGACGAAGCGGTGCAGGGCCATGGTGCTCAGCGCCAGTCCTGGGGTCCCGCGCCAGACCAGGTAGCGCACGGCGTCGGCCAGGTCTCCGACCGTACGGGCCAGCGCACGGCCCAGCCCGCCCCCCTGTCGGAGCCGCTGCGGCCCCAGCTCGTCACGCCCGAGCCGAGCCACCACCCCCGCGGCGCCCACGTACAGGACGACGGCGCAGGCCAGGCTCGCGCTGTCCTGCACGGCTCCGGCTGGCAGCACCAGGCGAAGGACGACGCCGATCACGGCACCGACCGCCGTCGCCGCGCCTCCCAGGGTGGGCACGAGGGAGTTGGCCACGAGCAGACGCTTGTGGTCAATGACCTGAGGCAGACCGGCTGAGAGCACCGACAGCAGGAAGCGGTTGATCCCGAGCGCCACGAGGACCAGGACGTAGACAGCCACCCCGATCCCCCACTGGCGCAGGACCAGGGCGGTGGCTGCGATGAGGACCGCGCGCAGCAGGTTGCCGACCACGAGGGTGTTGCGGCGCCGCCAGCGGTCGATGAAGGGACCCGTCAGCGGTCCGACGACGCTGAAAGGCAGCAGCATGACCACCAGCGCCCAGGCGACCCCACTGGCGGTGGTCATGTTCTGGGGCTGGAAGAAGAAGAGCGTCGCCAGTCCCGCCTGCACCATCCCGTCACCACTCTGGGACACGAGCCTGACGGCGAGCAGTAGCCGAAAGGCTCGGACGGAGGCAAGGTCCTTGAGGTCCTCGGTCAGGCGCATAGGAACAGCCTCCCACGTCCCCCACGCCCGGCACCGGCACCGCGAGCCGACGTGACGCCACGACCACCGCGGTCACGAACGCGCCCACCCAGGCTGCGCCCGAGACCACTCCGTCCCTGGCGCGAGGAACCTTCCTACGCTTCGCCGCCGGGTTCCTGTCCATCTCGGTGCTGTGGGCGCTGGGCCTGAGCATGGTCGCCACCGTGCTGCTGCCCCAGCGGCTCAAGGACCTGGGCGCGGCGGACCCCAATGCACTGCTCGCCTCGATCAGTACGGTCACCGCCGTCGTCTCCCTGGTGTCCAACCTCGTCTTCGGCAACTTCTCCGACCGCACCCGCTCGCGCCTGGGTCGGCGCACCCCGTGGGTCGTGGGCGGCGGTCTGCTCGGCGGCATCTTCATGGGTGTCTCCGGTATCGTCGCCGTCCTGCTGTGGCCCCGCGAGGGCTCGGCCAAGGACCTTCAGGCCCCGGCCTCCTCGGCCAAGGACCTGCTCATGTCCTTCATCCCGCCGATCCACGGTGCCGCGGACTTCTGGAAGGCCTTCATCGGCCGCTTCACGATGCTGCTGTCCTACCAGATGATCAACGCCTACCAGCTCTACATCATCCAGGACCACCTCAAGGACTCCGGCCAGGCCCTGTCCGCCGGGCAGGTAGCCGCGACCGTTGCGCTGACCAACTCCATCATCATGGTCGCCGGCCTGGTCGGCGGATTCATCTCCGGACCGATCTCCGACCTGCTGCGCCGCCGCAAGGTGCCGGTTGTCTTCGCCTCAGTCTGCTTCGCCGTCGGCGTGGCCATGCCCTGGCTCATGCCCACCACCACGGGTATGTACATGTTCGCCCTCATCGCGGGCTTCGGTTACGCCGTCTACGGCGCCGTCGACCAGGCCCTCAACGTCGACGTCCTGCCCAACCCCGAGGAGGCAGGCAAGGACCTGGGCATCCTCAACATGTCCACGACGCTGGGCCAGATGTGCGGTCCGCTCATCACCGCCTCGGTAGTATCGGCGCAGGGCGGAAGCTACGCACTGGTCTTCCCGATCTCGATCGCCTTCGCGCTGGCTGGCTGCATCTCGATCCTCATGATCAAGTCCGTGCGCTGACCAGCACCGGATCTTCGGCACGGCGGCTCCGCTCTGGCGGGGCCGCCGCCGTCGTCTCCCCCAACCCAGAAAGCCACCATGACCACCAGCCGCACCAAGCGCGTCCGGCTCACCGCCGAGCAGCGACGCGAACAGATCGTCGACGTCGCCACCGACCTCGTGGCCCGCCACGGCTTTAGCGGACTGGCCTTGCAGGAGGTGGCCGACGCCGTCGGCATCACCCAGGCCGGGCTGCTGCACTACATCGGCACCAAGAACGGGCTGCTGGAGCTACTCCTGGACCAGCGCTACGACCGCCAGGGCACCCCTCAGGACTTCATCGACTCCGGGGACCCGGCTGCCACCCACCCCGAGGGCATCAGCCTGCCGGCCTACTTCCGCTACCTCGTGGCCTTCAACGAGGCCCGCCCCCAGCTCATGGGCCTGTACATGACGCTGGGCGTGGAGGCCACCGACCCCGATCATCCGGCCTACCACTACTTCATCAACCGCCCTGAGCAGGTCTGGGAGTTCTACTCCCAGTTCACCTGGCGCCTTCCGCCGCAGGTCCGCAAGGAGGGGGGCTGGCCGAGCATGCGCCCGCTGGTGGAGATGGCGATCGAGGCCATGGACGGAGCCCAGATCCGCTCCTTCCGCAGGCCCGCGGTCTCGCTGAGCCAGGAGTGGGCGCGCTGGGAGCCGGTGCTCTTCCCCTCCCCTACCTGGGACGGTTACCGCTGAGGACGACGACGCAGGCGGGCCGGACGGTGAGGTCACCGTCCGGCCCGCCTGCGTTACTTGCTGGACAGGCCAGGTCCAGGCTCGGGCATGTAGCCCGGACCAGGGCGGCAGACCCGGTCAGGCCAGCAGCTCAGCCGGCACGTGGATCGTGGAGATCGAGTCAGCCGGCAGCGTGGCCTTGATGAGCTTGCCGCCCGCGCCGAAGACGATCGGCAGCTCGCTGGTCATGTCGTTCTGGGCCGCGATGACGATCGAGCCGTCCGGGTTGGCGAAGGACAGCACGTTCTCGTAGCCGGTGTAGGACAGGGTCGGCAGGAAGCGGGCACCACGCTGGACGAAGTGAGCCAGGTGCTTCCAGATGTAGTACTCGTAGTTGAAGGTGTAGGTGGCGTCTGCGGGGTCCACCGTGACGAAGGAGTTCTGGCTCCAGCCCCAGCGCGAGACACCGCCCTCGTCCAGGGACAGGTTCCAGTAGTCGTAGACGTTGGCGCCGTGGTTGAAGTAGTGGCGCATCATCGTCCAGGCGTAGCGGGCGTAGCGCCAGTCGTTCTTGCCGTCACCGCACTCCTGCTCACTCTGGTAGATCTTGAGCTCGGGGTGGGCGTGGTGGATGTAGGGCACTGCCCCCTTGCCGGCCCACTGGAAGCCGATGCCGCGGATCTTGTCCCCGATCTCGGGATCCGCCAGGACCTCTTCCACCAGGCGCTCGTTGGGACGCTCCATGGTGCCGAAGAAGACCTCGACCTCGCGCTTGCTCATCTCGGGCACGAGGTGGCGCAGGAAGCGGGCCAGGCCAGCCGGGGTCCAGGTGCACGAGGGGAAGACCTGGTCAGAGTTGAACTCGTTCTGCGGCATGACCATGGAGATGTCGATGCCGTGCTCGGCATAGGCGTCGATGAACTTGCCGAAGTAGCGGGCGTAGGCGTCCAGGTGCTCCTCATCGAGGATGAAGCCGTCCGTTCCCTCGGGGATAGCACGGTCAGGGGTCAGGCCGTTGTCATAGCGGGTCTGCTGAGCCATCGGGCTGGGCACGCCGCAGGCGTAGTGACCGTTGGTCTTCATCCAGCTCGGCGGGCACCACGGCGAGGCCCACAGGCGCAGGTCGCCTCGCACGGCCTGAGCCGCCTTGATAAAGGGCACGAGCGTGGCCTCGTCGTGCTCGATGGAGAAGTCCTTCAGCTCAAAGTCGCCGGGGGTCTCGTCATAGGAGTACCAGTCCACCGAGAAGTCGTTGGCACCCACAGGCATGCGGCACACCGAGGCGTTGCCGCCCTCGGGAGAGAAGATCTCGGTGAGGATCTCGGCTCGCTCGTCCTCCGTGAGGCGGGCCAGCGAGGTCCAGCCCAGCTCGTTGAAGCACACGCCGAAGCCCTCGATCTCCTGCGCGGGCTTGTCAGTCTGGATGAGGGCGCCAGGGAACTCGTCCATCGGGGTGATCTCCACACCCGTGGCGGGAGTGGCCCAGGACTCGTGCTCGGTGGTCACGACCCAGGTGGGCTGTGCGGTCATGGAAGTCTCCTTCTGTTCTTGTGCGTCCTTGCAGTGGTTCGGGCCGGCCTGGCCCGCACGTCGATAAGGTGCCCGCGCAGCGGCGGGCGAGGGGTCGCCGTCGTCGAGGGTGACGACGGCGACCTGAGACTCAGGCCTGCTGACCCTCCAGGGCGAGCACGCCCCAACCGGGCACCGTCACGGTGGAGCCGGCCTCGAGGAACGCGCCGGGCTCGCCGACGGTTCCCAGCACGTCGGTGCCGCCCACCGGGAGGGTGAAGGTCGCCTCCTCGTGGCTGTAGCGCAGGAGGTAGGCCAGAGAGCGGCCGGCACCGTTGACGCCCTTGCGCACCGTGACCTGGCCGGCGAGCTCGCCGGCCCAGTCCGTCACGCCCGCGCGCTCGGCCACGAGCGTGACGACGGCGCGCACCACCTCGGGGCTGGCCCAGGCGGCCAGGTGCGTGATGGAGCCGGAGCCGACGGTGCGGGTGGCGATGGCGGGGCCGGACCAGGCGTGGTGGTCGTAAGTAGCCAGGACCTCGACGTCGTCGGCGCCCGCGACGGGGGTCATGAGCTCCATGAAGTGGGTCAGCCCCAGGTCGGCCCCCTCGGGCAGGGCGGCGGCAAGCGCTCCGGTGGGAGCCAGCCGGACGCCGTCGGGCCGTGTGAACTGGTCCGTGCCCAGACCGAGCAGGTCGGACAGTCCGTGAGGCTGGCGGGCGGGGAAGACCTGGACGATCTCGTCGGCCACAGCGGTGCGGAAGGTGGTCACCAGGTGGCCGCCGCCGGAGACGAAGGCGCGCAGGTTGGCGATGGTCTGCTCGGGCGTGACGTACAGGGCCGGGGCGAGCAGGACGTCATAGCGGGCCAGGCGCTCGGCCGGGGCGTCGGCGGGCACGATGTCAGCCTCGAGGTTGGCCTCGAACAGGGCGTCGTAGACCAGGCGGAAGACGTCGTTGTAGTTGGCGCCGCCCCCGCTGACCTGGCGCGGGAACCCGGAGTCGATGGAGAACCACTCCAGGGCCGTGTAGGCCTCGTTGGAGACCATGACGGCGATCTTGTTGCGCTTGGCCAGGCCCGCCAGCGACGCGGCGTGCTCCTTGATCTCCGCGCCGAAGCGAGCGGCCTCCAGGTAGGTGGGGTTGGCGGAGTAGTCCTGGGAGACCAGGCCCTTCCAGTAGGTCTCGAAGGAGTTGTGGATCGAGCCCCAGTGCCAGTACATGACTCCCATGGCACCAGAGGCCAGGTGGGAGTAGGCCTGCAGGCGCAGCTGGCCGGGGTAGGGCAGCCAGCCCATCTGCCCCTGGGCCTCGGTCTCCAGGACCAGGTAGGGGGCGCCGTCCTTGAGGGAGCGGTTGATGTCCCCACCAAAGGCGATCTCCTTGCCGGTGAGCTGGTCCTCAGTGGGGTGGTAGATGTCCACCCCGGCCAGGGTGACGGCCTCGGCCGCCTTGAAGTGGTCGACGGCGGGCTGGATCCCGAAGGAGTAGCCGCGCCACTCGTAGTCGAAGTTCTGGGTGACGAACTGGTCCTCGCGGCGGTACTCGTCCACGATAGCGCGCTGCCACAGGAGGAAGTCGGTGACCAGCGAGCGGCGGAAGAAGTCGAAGGCGGCGGCCAGCGAGCCGTTGATCGTCTGGGTGAGGTCCGGGAACTCCTCCCAGGCGTTGATCCGGTTGGCCCAGTAGTTCAGGCCGTAGGCGGCATTGAGGGCGTCAAGGTCCCCGTTAAAGCGCTCCTTGAGCCAGTCGACGAAGGCACGTTGGATGTCCGCGTTGTAGGCGTCGTAGTACTTGGTCTCGTTGTCCAGCTGGAAGCCGACGACGTTGTCCCGCGGGGCGGTGTGGGCCACGAGCGCGCGGATGGCCTGCTCGCCGTAGTAGCGGTAGGCCGGGGCGGTGATGTCCATGTTCTGGCGCGGGCCGTACTTGTTCGCGGTCCCATGGGCGTTGACGCCCATGACCTCGGGGTGACGGGCGGCGAGCCAGGTGGGTACCGCGGCGGTGGGGGTGCCGATGATGACGTCCAGGCCGTGGGCGGCCGCGGCATCGATCGCACGGTCGACGTGGGTGAAGTCGAAGACGCTGGGGGCGGGGTTCCAGGTGCCCCAGGTGAACTCGGCGATGCGGATGGTGGTGAAGCCGGCCTCGACCATCATCTTCATGTCGCGCTCGAGGCGGTCCTCGCCTGCCGAGGCAGGGGTGTACTCGTCGTAGTAGGCCGCGCCGAACAGGAGACGGTTCGCGGAGCTCGTCATCGGGCTTGTCATGGTGACCTCCTGCGGCGCCCTCGCCGCTTATCTAGTAGTTACTAGATAGTAGAGGGTCGAGGAGGCCTCTGTGAAGTCCTGGCGGCGGGCATTCGTCATGCTGCAGCGTGCTCAGACACTGAGGGCGTGTCCCTCAACGCCTCAGGACACGCCCTCAGATATCACCCGCGCCACCAGGACGCGCTGATCACACCCAGACCGAGTCGGAGCCGCACCAGGCCCGGACTCACACGCCCTCTCAGGCCCGCGCCGGGATCAGGCTCACGCTCTGGACGCCGTCGATCCCGCGGACCTCCTCCGCCAGCTGAGCATCCGCCTCGCCGTCGACGTCAACAAGGGTCACCGCCAGCTCACCGCGCGAGCGGTTGAGGAGGTTGGCGATGTTGTGACCACGCTGGGCGACGATCGTCGAGACCTGACCGACCATGTTCGGCACGTTCTTGTTGACGATGAGCAGGCGGAAGGTGCCCGGCTCGCGCGCCATGACCGCCTCAGGGAAGTTGACCGAGTTGTGGATCTGGCCGTCCTCCAGGAAGCCCCGCAGCTCGTCGACCGCCATGACGGCGCAGTTGCGCTCGGCCTCCTTGGTGGAAGCACCCAGGTGAGGCAGCGAGATGCACTTGGGGTGCTTGTGAACCGCCGTCGACGGGAAGTCGCAGACGTAACCGGCCAGGTAGTCCTGGTCGAGGGCGGAGACGATCGCCGCCTCGTCCACGATCTCAGGCCGGGCGAAGTTGAGGATGACGGCCGAGTGCTTCATCAGAGCCAGACGCTGGGTGGACACGAGGCCGCGCGTGGCCTCGATAAGAGGGACGTGGACCGTGAGGATGTCAGCCCGCTTGAAGACCTCCTCCATCGACTCCGCACGCTCAACCTCAGCCGACAGGTTCCAGGCGTGGTCCACGGAGATCGCCGGGTCATAGCCCACCACCTTCAGGCCGAGCCCGAGCGCCGCGTTGGCCACACGCACGCCAATGGCCCCCAGGCCGATGACGCCGAGGGTCTTGCCGGGCAGCTCAAAACCGACGAACTGCTTCTTGCCTGCCTCGACCGCCTTGGCGATCTCGGCGTCGGTTCCCGTCAGCTCATGGGCAAAGCGGGCGGCGGGAATGAGGTTGCGCGAGGTGATGAACAGACCGGCCAGGACCAGCTCCTTGACCGCGTTGGCGTTGGCGCCCGGGGTGTTGAAGACCGGAACACCTCGCTTGGTCATCTCGGCAACAGGGATGTTGTTCGTCCCGGCGCCGGCACGGGCGATAGCCCGGACGGACTCCGGGATCGGGGTGTCATGCAGCTTGGCGGACCGCACGAGCAGGGCGTCGGGAGACTCCACGCCCTCACCAACCTCGTAGCTCTCAGCGGGGAAACGGGTCAGTCCGCTGGCGGAAATGGCATTGAGGGTCTTGACGCGCAGCTTGGTCATGATGGTCCTTCCGGTGCTGGCGGCTTGCAGGCGTAGTGAATCAGTCGGGAATGGTCACGTAGGAAACACACAGGAAACCGTCTCCCGGTTCCCGTGCTCAGGCAGCCACGGGCTGTCGTGGGCCGACGGCGCAGCCAGGCTCCGCCGTCGACCCACCTCACGCTCAACCGCGGGTGCGCTCGAACTCAGCCATGTAGTCGATGAGGGCGCTCACGCCCTCATCCGTCATGGCGTTGTAGATCGAGGCGCGCATGCCGCCGACGCTGCGGTGGCCCTTGAGGTTGACCAGCCCGGCAGCGCTGGCGCCGGCAAGGAAGTCGGCGTCGAGGGAGGAGTCGGCCAGCGTGAAGGGGACGTTCATCGCCGAGCGCGAGCCGGGCTCCACCGGGTTGTTGTAGAAGCTGGAGGAGTCGATGGCCTCGTACAGGCGGGCGGCCTTGGCGTCATTGCGTTGCGCCATCGCCTCCAGACCGCCCTCGTCCTCGATCCAGTGCAGGATGAGGCCGAGCAGGTAGATGGAGAAGGTGGGCGGGGTGTTGAGCATGGAGTCGTTGTCCGCCATGACCTGCCAGTCCCAAATGGCTGGGACGTCCGAGCGGGCGTGACCCATGAGGTCGCGGCGGATGATGGAGATGTCCATGCCGGCCGGGCCGAGGTTCTTCTGGGCGCCGCCGAAGATGACGCCGAACTTGGTGACGTCGATGGGGCGCGAGAGGTACATGGAGGACACGTCGGCCACGATCGGCACGCCTGCGGCCTCCTCGGTGGGCACGTAGGGCATGGCGACGCCGCCGATGGTCTCGTTGGCGCAGTAGCCGAGGTACTTCGCCTCGGCGGGAACGGTGAAGGAGCCGGGGGCAGGGGTGGTGGTGTAGGAGGAGTCGGCCTCGTCGGCCACGACCTTGACCTCCAGGCCCTGACGGGTGGCCTCCTTGATGGCCTTCTTCGACCACTGACCCGTGTTGAGGTAGGCGATCGTGTCCCCACGCTGGGTGAGGTTGCCGGGGATGGCGGAGAACTGGCCGGTGGCACCGCCGGCAAGGAAGAGCACGGCGTAGTCGTCCGAGACGCCGGCCAGGCGGCGGATCGTGGCCTCGGCGTCCGCGGCGCACTCGGTGAAGTCCTTGCCACGGTGAGAGACCTCGAGGACGCTCATTCCAGAACCTCGCCAGTTGGTGAGCTCGGCGGAAGCCTGCTCAAGAACGGGGAGGGGAAGCTGGGCGGGTCCTGCTGAGAAGTTATGCACGCGCATACTCCATCTTCGCTCAGATCTCAGCCGATGGGCAAAGCGGTCTCACGGCACGGTCCGCCGGGCGAGAAGACGGCTTCTTGCCCGGCGGACCGCGGCAGTGACAGGCACGCGCCATCAACCAGATGGGCCACGCGCGTGAATCCCGAGAACTCTGAAAACCGAGGAATCGCCCGCTTGCACGGGCCGCGCCGATCTCATACGTCGTAACTGCCGGCTACATAGCTACAACCCCCGTGGGCACGGGGACGAGCTGCGGATCTGGTCCCACACCAAGGTCATTGCCCCCTCCCACGCACGTGGGGACGACGATCTCGCCGTCGCGCACGCGGTCCAGCAGGAGCCTCAACCCCCACGCACGTGGGGACGACGCTGCGCCTGGAGCACGAGCACACCATCGGCCGCCCTCAACCCCCACGCACGTGGGGACGACGGCCCAGTAGTCCCGGAAGCGCTCGACCTCGGTGCCTCAACCCCCACGCACGTGGGGACGACGTCACCGACGCCCTGAGCGAGGTTGCGGGATGGCCTCAACCCCCACGCACGTGGGGACGACGGCGGCGGGGTCGCGTGACGCGGTCGAGAAGGCCCCTCAACCCCCACGCACGTGGGGACGACACTTGAGATTCGGCATGATTCCAACGGTATCTACTTGTTGCGAGGTCGTTTCGCATTCACTGCCAACCTAGACGCACTCACCGGTACCATCCACACCCCCTCCAGCACCACAGGACCCGAGACAGGACGATCAAGTTCCATCGATACGTGCCGCAGCGCCGTCGGCTCCTGCACGTCAGCCCCCACACATCCGCCCGCCTGGCGGTGCGTCCCCGCCCAGAGCACATGGGCACCAAGCTCCTCAGCAAGCGCAGTCAGCCGGAGCTCCAGGTCAGGATCGGACCCAGCAACCGGGACGACCGTCGTCCATTCAGTCGCGGCCGTCGTCGCCTCACGCACAACTCTGGATAGCGAGGCCATGGCACGCGGTTCCACCGCCCGCGCCTGGATCACCCCGCTCCTGACCGCAACCGTCACCGCCGGAGGCAACCCGTCCGTCCGTACCAAAACGCCACGAAGGACCGGCACCGACCGACGCCCCACGACTCCAAACACCGGCAGCACCCACTGCAAGCCAGGAACGAGCACACGCAGCTGGTCGACCACCGTCGCCGCCTCCTGCGCACTGACCACGTGGTCCGCTCCAGACCCTGCGGGAAAACGGTAGAGAGCAGCGCCCTCAAGAAGGCTCCGCAGTGCTGAGGCACGCTGCTCACCTCCGGCCAGCCGTCCCACCTCACCCGCAGCAGCCTCCGCACCGACTTCCACGCGGTAGGTCGCGGTCGGACGCACCTCAAGGAGCGGGTGGGTCCCTGTCACGCGGCTGCGACGACGGCGTTCCTCACGCCGGTCGAGCGCGCTCAGCAGCTCCGGCGTCGCTACTCGGAGGGTGAAGTACCCAAGGGGATCCGGCATCCAGCGTTGATGGGTGCCGGGCACCTCCACCTCCCCTTCCACCACGGTCAGCACCACGGGAGAGGTCGGACGGCCCAGGTACTCCACCGCGCAGGCCACCTGGCTCAGAATCTCCAGGTCGACGTCGTCACCACCCTTGAAACGCCAACACACCACGTCCCGCTCTGAGCGACCCAGAAAGACGCCTCGCTCGGGCGGAATCTGAGCCTTGTCCCAAAAGCGGTCGTTCCGGTCGATGATGCCCGTCGGGTTGCCAGCCTTGTCCACCTTGAGCTCGTTGTTGACAGGCCCCCAGCGCGAGAAGCCCACGTCCCGCGCGTAGGCCGCTGGCGCCATCACAGTCGGTGGTTCAAGCTCAAAGAGCTTTTCAACCTCTGCCACGCCAACACCCTTCTGGTGCGCCGCAGCCAGAAGCGCCATCACCACTCTGGCCGGTGCGGGGGGCCACTCAGGCGCGTCTGCCTCTCCGTGAGCGTTGAACTCTCCCGTAGGAAAGCGCGCCACGATCGTGAACACCGTCATCACGCCTCACTACCGGCGTCCTCAGCGCCCGCGACACCGTCCACAACCCCGATGACCCTTCCCAGCGGAGAGTCTGCCTCGATTCGCACCACACGTGGCCCGTCCCATCCGGCCTCGCCTCCCAACTCCCTGACCAGGTCGATCAACTCGCCGATTCCAGGAAGAGCCAACTCCTCAGGCTTCTCCCCCTGCTTCTCGATCAGCACCTCCAGCCCCGGCTCACACAGGCGCAGCTCCGTACCGGCCCTCAGGGCGAGGTTCTCGTGAAGCAGCAGGTAGAGCAAAAGCGTCAGAGCCACGCTGAGCACGCCGTCACGGCCGATGTCCTCAAAGCCGAAGGCTCGTAGCCCGGCAAAGGAGAAGAAGGCCCTGCTCTCGATGGTCCGGAAGGTCAGGTCCGAGGGAGCCTCACGATCGGGCCGGGTCGAGTTGACCACGCGGGTCGGTGGGATCGAACCGAGGCCCACCGTGGACAGCTTCTCCTTGCCGATCATGCGATCAGCCTTGACCGCTGAGAAGAGCGCATCCACCTTGGCCGCCATCCGGCGTCGCTCCGCGACGCCGATCGCCAGGAACTCAGCTGTAAACAGGCGCGCTGAGCGCGAGTCAGCCGGGTTCATGACGTAGTAGCCCAGCAGCTCGTCTCGCGCCTGGGCCAGCTCCCCAGCACCTTTCTTGCCGGACTTTCCCTCCTTATTTGCCTTGTCAGCAGCGGCCTGAGACCGCTTGGTCTGCGAGTGCCACCAGCCGAAGGGGATCGCCGTCGGGAAGCCGGTGACCAGCGCCTGCGGGTGAGAACGCGTCGCCTGCTGAATCCCCTCGAAGTCCACGCCGGCAGCCTCCAGCTCGCTGCGGCACAGCCGCCAGGTGGCGTCAGCCTGACGGTGCGAGAGCTCGGCAGAGGTTGCCAACACGTTGTTCTCGCCGTCAACGAAGGTGACCAGGGGGAATCCGATGAGGTCGGCCAGGGGACGGCCACAGTAGGTGCCGGCGAGCAGTGCCTCGCACCGCGAGGCCACCGACCCCCAGACGTCAAGGGTGGCGGCAACCTCGCCGTCGGCCATGGTGAACAGACCCACCACCTGGCCATCCTGACGGATCGTTCCAGCAGGTGGTGTGACGGTGGGGCCAGTCAGGGAGTCATAGGTTCCTGTCAGCGAGATCCCCGCGACGGCGGGGTCATTGACCAGCTTCTCAAGTTGGCTACGGAGCTGCGCGGCAGTCGTCATTGGTTCTTCTCCTCATGTATGTGTTGATCGTCAGTGGACTCATCAGCTGCGTGTCTCAGACAATGAGGGGCATTCCGTAGCCAAAGGCCTTCCCACGCCCGATTCCTCGCCGCAGCGCCTGACAGTCCTCGGCGACGTTGACAACGGTCGCCGTCAGATCACGCACCGTGAAGGCCCGCTCACCTCTCTTGCCCACGCGCCATCGAGGCGAGACGACGACGTCGCTTGCCTCGATCCCGTGACGGAGCAGAAGGGCGGTAGCCCATTGCTCAGCTTCCTCGTCTAGGACGGGACGCGTCCGCGTGCGCCCTTCGTCATCCTCACGTCGTTTCTCCGCAACCACTCGGACTGTCAGGCGCTGGCCCGGTGTCAGGGCCGTCGGGCTGTCCACCACCCTGGCCCCAGGAATCTCCAGGTCTCCGCGGAATCGCATGGTGAGTGCGCCGCTCACCCCGCCCAGCTCGGTGGGCAGGGCAACTCGGAACAGCACCCCCATATCCGCGCGGATCGCCTGCGACGCTCCGCCGAGGTCCGGCAGGAAGGACATAGCCAGACGGTGCACACCGTCAGGGCTGCGCAACGCTGCAAGCGCCTTGTCCAGCGGAACCATGACCACCTGGTCAGGCATTGAATCTCTCCTTGCTCGTCGCCGGCGTGACCTCGCTGGCCACATCCAGGTAGCTGATCTTGGCGCTCGACCCCGCCTGCGTGATCGGCGCGCTCCACCGCGACCACGGCAGGTGCGCGGGCGGGGACTCATGAAGGTCGACCAAGGCCTCAATGGTCAACGGAAGCGGGTTCAGGACCCATGTCAGAACCTTGTAGCGGCGCCCCTGAGCATCCTTCTCGCGCTGGAGCGGACACAGAAGAATCTGGCCGCAGAAGGCCAAGATGTCTACAAAAGGCTCGACGTCACACCGCTCCGAACCGCTGATCGTGCGAGGAGTCGGGTGGCTGGCAGAGAACCGCAGGCCCGGCTTGGCCTCCACAACGCTCGTCCGCCCGCTCAGCAGCAGCTCAAGCTCGCGCCTGGCACACTCACGCGCCTGCGCCAGGTCGGTAGCGCCCAGCAGCTCCCATGCCTCCTGAAGACAGTTGCTCGTGTAACTGCGACCGCTGAGCATGGTCAGGTCCGAGGCATGGACCTTAAGGTCCGGGTCCTTGAAAGGTCGGTCCGAGGCGGACACGTCCCAGATCGCCTCCAGCGAGGCCACTGGCACAGCCCCGTCCTTCTCCACCTTGCCCCAGCTACGGCTGATTACAGAGTTTGCCTGTGACCGCGTTGGCGTGGTGGTCTGGATCCCTTCCAGACCACTGTCGCCGAGCCCCCAGGTTCGCGCCGTCACCGACTCCGCCAGGACCTGCACCATCTGCTCGATACCTGCTTCCCAGCGCAGGACAGGCACGGCAGCCTCCTCTGTGAAGCTGAGTGTGGCGCCCGGAAGAAGTGAGACCAGGCCCCAGGCCGCCAAGACGTGCGCCGGGTGGTGCCCGCTGAGACAGTGAAGGGGATGGGCCTGCGCGACGGCGGGAGTAAGCGTGGTGGCCGACTCCCACCCGTCTCGCTGTACGACCTCATGCCGGCCCGTCATGCACCTGCTCCTTTCGCGAGACCTCCCAGTCCGCCAGCCGAAGCACGGCCTCGGCCAGCGCCAGCGTGTAGGGACCGTAACGGCGCTCAAGGCAGCGCCAGCTAGTCATCTGCTGCGCCCACCGTTGGTCCCGTGCGTCCTGGTAGGCCTCTGTCACGCTCGACGACGGCGACTCCAGCAACGGCCCCGGGCCTCGGAAGTGCCCGTGGTGGCTGAGGATGAGGTGACGCACCAGCTCGGGATCGTGGACCCTGACCTCGCCGGCCGCGAGCGCGACATCGAAACGCTGAGCCGAGGCCGCCTCGTGACGCCACCCACCGGGTAGACCAGCCAGTCGCTGAGACCGCCTCCACACGCGCCGAGGAAGGGCCGACTTAGCTAGTGGAACCTCCGCAGGCTGCCCTGGTGACAGCCACCCGTCCTCATCCTCGCGCATCGTCATGGCTACCTGCATGCGCGAATCGGCTTTTCCGGCGTCGTGCCAGGTACCGGCCAGGCGCAGGTCCTCGGCAACGTCTCGCGGCAAGCCAAGACTGTGCGCCCACCGTACCGCCAGCTCGCCGACGGCGGCCTGGTGGTCAGCGAGAGCCACGGCCTGCAGGCTCAGCTCCTGGGCCGGCCGCACTAGGCGCAGCCGCAGCCACGGGAAGGCACCGTCCTCGCCCAGGACCTCGTCCTCCAGCACCCACCCATCGGGAACTGGGACCTCCTCCACGAGCTCGGCCAGGTGGTCGGCAGCCGCGGTCCCTACTGACCGGGGCTCACCGTCAAAGTCAGTCAGGATGACAGGAGGCCGTCGCTCGCCGCCCTCCGCCCAGCGCCTCCACAACACACCGACCTGTGCCACTGTCCCCTCACGCAGGACTCGTCGTTCAGACAGGTCGATATCGGCACCAGGCACCCCCAGCGCCGCCTCCAGTCCGTGTGGTGCGGCTATCAGGATCGAGCCAGGCCGGACCTGGCTGAGCTGGGCGCTGGAGCGGAGGACCTGCGCGGGTGCGACCTGCGCCGGATCCAGGAGCACCAGCGGAGCATGCCTGAGGAGCTGTCCGGCGACTTTTCCAAGATCGGCAAGCCGCACATCCCAGGCCTCAGTCGGTAGGTGAGGAGGCTCTTCCTCAAGGTCGTGCAGCAGGGCCTGGCCTTCCGGGGCCACCATCAGCTCGACGCCTTGCCGGACCACGAGATGGCACTCAGCCGCCGGGTCATCAAGAGCGCGAATGAAGGGGGACACAGGAGCTTCATGGGGCGATCCAGTCGTGCGTGTATACGCCCGTAGAACAGAGGGAGGAAGCAGAATTGGGACCTGCTCCTGCCGTCTCAGCGACTGCGGGTCATCGACTCGGCGAAGACGTTCCTGGACCTCGCCCAGGGTCTGGGCGCCGTCGAGCAGCTCAGCAACCCGTGCGGCAGCCTCGCCGTGGACAGGGTCAGACTGCGTTCGGCTGTGGATGATGCGTACCGATCCTGTTGATCTGGCCCCGACGCGGTTGACTCGCCCCAGACGCTGGATGAGTGAGCCCGCCTCCGCGCTCTGAGTCACCAGGTGGTCAAAGTCGAGATCCGCACCGACTTCCAGCGTGGAGGTGGCGATGACGAGGATGGGTTCTGCCTGCGGCTGACGCTGTACCCCGGCGCGGATCGGAGCGAGGTCACTGACGATCTGTGCCGACAGTGCGCCAGGCATGCCACCAGTCAGGAGGTGGGCTCTGACACCCGCCTTCCCACAAACTGCAGACAGGCGGGAGCGCAGGCTACGTGCCGTCGCCACAGTGGTGCAGAAGACGACGGCAGACTCGCCGCCTTTCATCGATGTCACCAGCTCGGTAGCAGCGGCCGCGAGCGCGTCATCTGGCTTGGCCTCGGTCTGCTCGACGACGACGCGCACGCCCTCGCGCTGGTACCTGCGCTGGGCCAGGCTCGGGTCCCGTCGCTCCTCCTCGTCCTGGTCCCAGCTGACAGGTGAGTCTCCCGGCACCTGGGGGGTAGCCGTCATCGAGATGACCCGCAGCGGTGGCACGCTGGCACCAAAGCGGTCCTCGGCAGCCATCTCCCGCTCAGCGATGAGTCGGAGGGTTGTCAGGGCCTGGCGCACCAGATGCGGTTCGTCAACCACCCACAGACAGTCAGCCGCCGCCAGGCCGGCTTCGATGCTGCGACGGCGCGGCGAGAGCTGGTAGCCGCGAAAGAGCAGGCGGGACAGGCCCATATCCACGGTCGTGAGGATGACGGCGGGCCGATGAGGATCTCGGACGTAGTCTGAGCTTGTGCTCCGATCCAGGCCACCACGTAGCCGGCAGACCTGGAGAAGCTCATCACCCTCATTGATATCGAACACGTCCGCCATGACCTGACGGAAGGCGACGACGGCTTCGTTGTCTGAGGTCCTCAGCCTCTCGATCACCAACAGAACCGTCTCATAGGCCCCGTCCACAACGACTCGTCGGTCAACGGTGTAGTACAGGCGCATGGCGACCCCACGAGGACGCCCTTGTCTACGGGCGGCTGCGGCGTCAGCGACGAGGCTATAGAGCCAAGCCAGGAAGGCCGCGAGGGTCTTGCCCTGGCCCGTCGGCACGTGGATGAGGTCAGGAGGCTCTCCTGCCAGAAGGCGACGCACCAGCTCCTCCTGGTAGGCCCGGGGCGAGAAGCCGGTCAGTGCTTCAAAGACCGACGCATAGGAAGGTAGTCTCACCTCATCACTTCCTGATTTATTACCTGACAAGTTACACCCCCGATCACTCGGGGCATCCTGAGGTGCACAGTGATGTCATTACCGGACAAGCCTCAACTCCCATATCCATTGGATTGCAGTGAAAGAGCAGGGCAAGGACTCCACTAAACTGCAGGCACAAAGCCTTCACCCTACCCTCCCACCACCGCTAGTGTGAGACCTATGCCATGATCTGTCAAGGATCTGGTGACCGTGACACCCACAGATGTCTGGACCAAACAGAGCATAAAAAGTGGACCAGACAGAGCGCAGACTACGGACCGAAAGGAGTGCCACAGGTGGACCACACAGAGCATCGGGCTCTTCCCTCGTCGTCCACAGGCCTGGTTCCATGTCTTCCTGATGCTCTCCCCAGTCCCTAGCATCACCTCATGAGCACTGAGATTCCCCGCCTCCTTGAGCCGCACCTGCGCGAGCTCCTCAGCGGTCTCAGCGCACTGAGCATCGAGGGCGCCCGAGGAGTCGGGAAGACCTGGCTCGCCCGCCGTCTTGGTACGACCTTCGTTCCCGTCGACGATCCTGATGAGCGCGCCCAGCTCCTGCGTCTGGGAAACCGTTTCCCTCAGATGATCACACCGCCGGTCGTGCTTGACGAGTGGCAGCTGCTGCCGGAGCTCTGGGACCGGGTACGCCGGCAGGTCGACGAGGACCCCAGCCCCGGACGCTTCATCCTCACCGGATCCTCCAGCCCGGCCCAGGCCCCCACGCACACAGGCGCGGGACGGATCGCCACGGTTCGACTGCGACCCCTGAGCCTGGTTGAGCGAGGCCTGGACACTCCCACCGTCTCACTCAGCACGCTCCTCGCCTCCCAGCAGGACGCACCTATCGAGGGCACGGCTACAGCCGTCCTCAACACCTACGTCGAGGAGATCCTGCGGTCTGGATTCCCCGGCATTCGCAGTCTCCCCCTCGTCGCACGACAGGCACAGCTCGACTCCTACCTCGACCTCACCGTCCGACACGACCTGTCTGACGGATCCCAGCGCCGCACCCGCTCTCTCAAGGACTGGATGCGCGCCTACGCCGCCTCGGTCTCCACCTGCACCACGCTCGACTCCATCAACCGCTCCCTGACAGCCCGCCAGGGGATCCAGCCTGCTGCGACCACAGCACGCACCTACAGGGACACCTTGGCGTCCATGTGGATGATCGACCCCGTCCAGGGCTGGATGCCGACGGAGAACGAGCTTGCACGCGCCACGGCAGCAGACAAGCACCAGATGTGCGACCCGGCCCTGGCCGCCCGGCTCCTGGGCATCGGCACGGCCCACCTCCTCGGCGTCGGTCATCCCATTGTCCGCACCCCCATAGGCCAGCCACGTCGAACCCGTATGCTCGGCTTCCTCTTCGAGTCGCTCGTCACCCAGAGCGTGCAGGTCTACGCCGACCTGTGCCAGGCCGACGTCCGGCACCTGCGTACCAAAGGAGGCCGCCAGGAGATCGACCTCATCGTCGAGGGCCCTGACGGACGGGTCGTCGCCATCGAGGTCAAGACTGCTGCCGCACCGCGCCCCGGGGACACCCGTCACCTGCTGTGGCTACGTGAGCGTCTGGGAGACAGGCTCGCTGACGCCGTCGTCATCACAACCGGCCGGGACGCCTATCGGGACACGGACAGCATCGCCGTCGTCCCGGCCTCGCTGCTTGGCCCCTAAAGGACCCCCTCGCGCCGGCCTACTTCTCCCCGCGCGCGGCCCACCACGAGTGCAGGGCCTGGCGCGCCAGGTCCTCACCCATCGGGCCCTTTTCCATCCGCAGGTCCATGAGGAAGCGGTAGGCCTGCCCCACCACCGGGCCGGGCTCGATCCTCAGCTCAGCCATGATCTGCTGACCATCCAGGTCCGGGCGGATCGCGGCGAG
>OAXA01000050.1_pt1 | contig 20251 bp, 17 predicted proteins | sample 1501441 | NCBI WGS metagenome assembly OAXA01 (sample SAMEA2580299, study PRJEB22360) | human gut metagenome | biome: human gut; feature: human-associated habitat; material: faeces | place: Denmark | collected 2008/2010
GAGGCTCTCGCGGGGGGCCCGGCCGCCTGGGGGCCCCGCCAGCCACTGGCTCGACGGCGGCGCGCAGCTCGGTCAGCCCACCGATCTTGGGACCCTGCGGGTCCTCTTGGATCTGCCAGCGAATGACCTCGGGGGCCAGCGCGGACCAGTCCTCGCGCTCCAGCACGACGATGCCGACCCTGCGACGCGAGCGGACCAGGTGGAGCGATTCCAGGGTGCGCACGCAGTCACGAGCCAGGGTGCGCGAGACGCCGTACTGCTTCTGGACCTCCTCCAGCGTCAGCGCCTGCCCCGGACGCAGCCGGCCGGAGACGATCTCGCGTCCGAGGGCGTCCAGGACGTCGGTGCGTAAGGCTGGCGTAGGCATAGGTACTCCGAAGGGAGGGGTTGGTCAGCGTATCTGGCGGGTGAGACCGGCAGGCCAGGCGCTGAGGCACGAGGGCGCGGTCCCGACCCAAGACACCTGATCTTAACGAGACGAAGGCCTCAATCACGTCAGGGACTTCATACCCACCCATTACGTACTATGTAACTGCTACTCTCGTAGCACATACCAAGACAACGACGTCAGGAGGCCCGAGATGAGCACCACCCCCCAGTCCGTCGAGCACCTCGTCCTCATGGGAGTTGCCGGCTGCGGCAAGACCACGGCGGCTGAGAACCTGCACCAGGCGCTGGGATGGCCCATTGCCGAAGCAGACGACTTCCACCCCCAGGCCAATATCGACAAGATGACCGCCGGCACGCCCTTGACGGATGAGGACCGCTGGCCGTGGCTGGAGTCCCTGCGTGACTGGATGAGCTCGCAGGCCGCCTCGGGCACCAAGACGATCGTCACCTGCTCCGCCCTCAAGCGCTCCTACCGCGACCTGCTCAGTACCGCCGAGGGGCGGGTGTTCTTCATCCACCTCGTGGCCCCGCGTGAGGAGCTGGCGGACCGGATGCAGCACCGCGACGGCCACTTCATGCCCACGACCCTCCTGCCCTCTCAGCTGGCCACGCTGGAGCCGCTGGCCTTAGACGAGGACGGCGTGACCGTGGTCTCCCAGCCCACGCCCGAGCAGACCCTGGACGCCATCCTGGCCGCGCTGGAGCACGCCTCCCAGCCTCGCTGAGGCCCCACCCTGCACCTGAACCCACCTTCCAACGCCCCCACCTCTCCCACCCGTCCGGAGGAGAACCACAATGACGTACCCCACCGCTCTGACAGCACTCGCCACCGCCACTGAGGCGATCACGCACTCTGACACCCCCGTGCGCCTGGTCGCCGCCGCACTGGCGGGCATCGCGACGATCATCATCCTCATCGCCTGGAAGAAGCTTCATCCCTTCCTGGCTCTCACGCTCGGCTCAGCCGTGCTCGCCGTCGTAGCCGGGATCCCACTGGCTCAGACCTTCACGCCCTTCATTGACGGACTGGGCTCGACCATTGGTGGAGTCGGTCTGCTGATCGCCTTCGGAGCGATCATCGGGCGGCTGCTCATCGACTCCGGCGGCGCGGACCAGATCGTCGACACGATCCTGGCTCACACCGCGCCGGCACGACTGCCCTGGGCCATGGCGCTGGCAGCCTTCCTCATCGGCATCCCGCTGTTCTTTGAGGTGGGGATCGTCCTGCTTATCCCGGTGGTCATGATCGTGGCGCGTCACTCCCGCCAACCCCTCGTCCTCGTCGGCATCCCAGCCCTGGCCGGGCTCTCGGCCCTCCACGGCCTGGTGCCACCGCACCCCGGTCCGCTGATCGCGATCGACGCCGTCGGCGCCAACCTGGGCCTGACACTCGCCTTCGGCCTGCTCGTCTCGGTGCCGACCGTCATCGTCTCCGGACCGCTGGCCGCCCGGCTCATGGTGCGCTGGGCGCCGATCCCCGCGCCCGAGCCGCTGGGAGCCAGCGAGGAGGAGGCCAGCGCGCGGCGCCCGTCCTTCGCCTGCGCGATCGGCGTCATCCTGCTGCCGGTCATCCTCATGCTGGCGCGCACCGTGGTCGAGACCGCCTTACCGGGAGACGACGGCGCACTGACGACCGTCGCGCTCTTCCTGGGCCAGCCCGTGGTCGCTCTGCTGCTCACGGTGCTAGTGACCATGGCAGCCCTGGGCACGCGCCTGGGCAGCTCACCCCAGGAGGTCTCTGAGCGCGTAGGGGCCTCGCTGGCACCGATCGCCGGCATCCTGCTCATCGTGGGGGCCGGGGGAGGCTTCAAGCAGACCCTGGTGGACTCCGGGATCGCCACCGTCATCGCCTCATGGATCCAGCAGGCGGCAGTTCCCGCCATCATCGCCGGCTGGCTCGTGGCCGTGGCCGTGCGCCTGGCGACCGGCTCAGCGACGGTGGCCACCATCACCGCGGCGGGCATCATGACCCCGCTGGCGGCGTCGATGCCGGCCACCGAGTCCACCCTGCTCGTACTGGCGATCGGAGCCGGGTCAGTCTTCCTCTCCCACGTCAACGACGCCGGATTCTGGCTGGTCAAGGAGTACTTCGGGATGAGCGTGGGCCAGACCTTCAAGACCTGGTCGCTGATGGAGACCATCCTGTCCGTGGTGGCGCTGGCGGTCATCACCGTGCTCGCCCTGATCCTCGGGGTGCTCTAGAAGCTTCCCAGCCCTCGCGACTGGTACCCCCTGTGGGGCTCGAACCCACGACCTTCGGATTAAAAGTCCGCAGCTCTGACCAACTGAGCTAAGGGGGCGCGCCGCCATGGCAGCGACAGGGACCAGCATAGCGGCAGCAAGCCCGCAGCAAAGCCAACCCCTACCCCCTTAAGTACTACCTCATTAGTTCTATCGTCATTTGATTCAAGGAATCTCGTGCCGTCCTTCACTATCTCGACCACCCACCCACCTCTGACCCACCGCACCACGGCACCTCTCAATGCCACCGTGGCCACGGTGACCGAGGCGATCCGAGCCCGCTCCACCACGACGCGGGCCGCGTACCTGGAACGACTCGACGGCGAGCTGGAGCGCGCCAGCCAGGGACGTCGTCGATCAGGACTGGGCTGCCCCAACCTCGCCCACGGCATGGCAGCGTGCTCCCCCGAGCACAAGCTGCTCATGGCGGACTCGCCCGCGGCCGACGTCGCCATCGTCACGGCCTACAACGACGTCCTGTCCGCCCACCAGCCTTTCGAGACCTATCCCGCCATCCTGCGCCAGGCAGTAGCTCAGGCCGGCGGCGTGGCACAGGTGGCCGGAGGCGTACCGGCCATGTGCGACGGCGTGACCCAGGGGCGCCGCGGGATGGAGCTCTCGCTCCTGTCCCGCGAGATCATCGCCATGTCCACCGCGGTAGCCCTGTCCCACGAGCTCTTCGACGCCGTCCTCCTGCTGGGCGTATGCGACAAGATCGCCCCCGGTATGCTGATCGGCGCCCTGTCCTTCGGCGAGCTGCCCACCCTGTTCGTCCCCTCCGGCCCGATGCCCTCTGGGCTCGGCAACGCCGAGAAGACTCGGATCCGCGAGCACTTCGCCGCCGGCGAGGTCAGCCGCCGCGAGCTGCTTGAGGCTGAGTCGAAGGCCTACCACTCGCCGGGAACCTGCACCTTCTACGGCACGGCAAACTCCAACCAGATGGTCTTGGAGGCCATGGGTCTCCACCTGCCCGGATCCACCTTCATCACCCCGGGAACTTGCCTGCGCCAGGCCTTGACCGAGTGTGCCGGTCGGCGCGCGGTGGAGATCGCCGATCCTTCCTCCCCCGACTTCGCTCCCGTCGGACGCCTGGTGGACGAGCGGGCGATCGTCAACGGGATCGTCACCCTCCTGGCCACGGGCGGCTCCACCAACCTCACGATGCACCTGGTTGCCGTAGCGGCCGCCGCCGGCATCCGCGTGACCTGGGACGACTTCGACGCCCTGTCCACCGCCGTGCCGCTGCTGGCCCGCGTCTACCCCAACGGCGGCGCGGACATCAACCACTTCCAGGCGGCCGGCGGTCTGGGCTTCGTGATCAGCCAGCTGCTCGACGCCGGGCTGCTCCACCCCGACGTGCTCACCGTGGCCGGCGCGGGCCTTGACCGCTACCGCTACGAGCCTCGGCTCGACGGTGACGCCCTGGCCTGGGTGGAGGCCCCCACCCAAAGCCTGGACCACGAGGTCCTGCGTCCGGTGACCAACCCCTTCACCGCCGAGGGTGGGCTGAAGATCCTTGGCGGCAACCTCGGCCGCGCCGTCATGAAGGTCTCCTCGCTCGACGAGGACCACCACGTCATCCAGGCCCCGGCCCGCGTCTTCGATGACCAGGAGCAGGTCCACGCCGCCTTCACCCGCGGGGAGCTGGAGCGCGACGTCGTCGTAGTGGTTCGCGAGCAGGGACCACGCGCCAACGGCATGCCCGAGCTGCACAAGCTCACGCCCTTGCTCGGGATCCTGCAGCGTCGCGGCCACCGCGTCGCGCTCGTGACCGACGGGCGGATGTCCGGCGCCTCCGGGCGCGTGCCCATCGCCATGCACGTCAGTCCCGAGGCGGCCGACGGCGGCGCGCTGGCCCTGGTCCGCGACGGGGACCTCATCCGGGTGGACTCCGTACACGGCACGCTAGAGGTGGATCTGCCTGAGGCAGAGCTCTCCTCCCGCACGCCCCAGCTGAGCTGGCGAGCCGAGCGAGTGGCCTACGGCGTCGGACGCGAACTCATGGGGGCCCTGCGCGCCGCCCTCGCACCGGCCGAGCAGGGCGCCGGCGTGGGCACCGCGGCCCTGCAGACCGCCTTGTAACCGCTCCTGCCCACACCGTCACGCACCCTCATCCCCCTCTCACCGTCAGGAGTAACCATGTCCGCTCAGTCCAAGCAGTCCCCCCAGCCCGTCCAGCCCTCAGCGTCAGATGCGGCGACCAGCACCGTCGACGCCGTCATGAGCGCCGCGCCGGTGATCCCGGTGATCGTCGTCAACGACGCCGACCGGGCCGTCCCGCTTGCACAGGCTCTCGTGCGCGGCGGCATCACCTCCCTGGAGATCACGCTGCGCACACCGGCGGGCCTGGAGGCGATCCGCACCGTCGCGGCCGAGGTACCCCAGGCTCGGGTGGGCGCCGGAACGGTGCTCAGCCCGGCCGACGTCGAGGCTTGCGCCGAGGTGGGAGCGACCTTCCTCGTCAGCCCTGGCACGACCCCGGCGCTGCTGGACGCCATGGTGGCCTCAGGACTCGCGGTGCTGCCCGGCGTGAGCGGCCCGGCCGAGCTCATGAGCGTCCTGGAACGAGGCCTGACCCGGGCCAAGCTCTTCCCGGCCAGCGTCGTCGGCGGCCCAGCGATGCTGCGTGCGCTCGGCGGTCCCTTCCCCGACGTGCGGTTCTGCCCGACCGGTGGGGTCAGCCCCTCCAACGCGCGCGACTACCTGTCCCTCGGCAACGTCGCCTGCGTCGGCGGCTCGTGGCTCACGCCTCGCGACGCCGTTGAGGCGGGTGACTGGGACCATATCGAGGAGCTGGCTCGTCGGGCCGCCGCACTGCGCCCCTGACCGCTACCCCTTGACAACTGCCGCTACCCCTTCGCCTCGGTGGCTACCCCAAGAACCTGCATTCTGGGGTAGCCACCGAGGCGAAGGGGTAGCGATGAAGGCGTTACTTCTTGCGGCCGGTGACGGTCTCAAAGACGCTGATCACGCCGACGGCGCAGACCACCGAGACGATCCAGCGGATCCAGTCGATGCCGGGCGTCTGAGCAACACCGAGCAGGCCGGCGATCGAACCGCCGAGGAACGCACCGATCGCGCCCAGGATGATGGTCCACACGATGGACAGGTCCTGCTCCCCCTTCATCACCAGGCGGGCCAGGGCGCCGATGACGCCTCCAAAGACGAGCATGCCAATCAGTTCAAACATGCGATCTCCTTAACTCAAGACAAACGAGGGCTCGACGCGAGGTCCGCGGAGCTCCACGGCAGTGCGAGCGCAACTGCTCCCCAAATTATAGCAGGCCCTTGTTGATGACCCAATTTGAAGAGATGCCTCTAATGCGTTACGCCGTCTCAGGCTGACCGACGGCGCCCGCGAGAACCGCGCCGTGAGGTCGTGCCCACCGGCGCCTGCCGCCTTCCCGAGCCAGCGGAGGCCCGCTGCCCCGAGCCTCGTGAGGCCGACTGGCGGGCGCCCCGCCACCCTGCCGCGCCGCCCCCCGGGCACTGTGCCCTCGTTTCGCGGGCCCCGCCGGCCCCCGCCAGCCTTCCCGGCCCCGCCTGCCTGACGTGCTCCACCGCGACGGGCCGCAGGGGCTCCCCCCTTGATCGCCACACCCTCTGGCATGTCCTCGACCGCCACCTTCGGAGCCACCTCGCCCACCAGCGCGGCAACGACGTCGTCATCCGGACGCACCCGTTCGATATCTGCCTTGATCTTGGCCTTCTTCAGCAGCACCTGGACGTCGTGCTTCTGCTCAGGCAGGACCAGCGTCACCACAGTGCCCGAGGCCCCAGCACGGGCGGTGCGTCCCGAGCGGTGCAGGTAGGCCTTGTGCTCAGCCGGCGGGTCCACGTGCACCACGAGCTCGACGCCGGAGACGTCGATACCACGCGCCGCGATGTCAGTGGCGACCATGACGTGCGCCTGCCCCGCGGAGAAGGCGCCCATCGCCCGCTCGCGCGCGTTCTGGCTCATATTGCCCTGCAGCTCAACGGCGGGGATCCCGGCTGCGACCAGCTTGCGGGCAAGCCGACGAGTCAGGTGCTTGGTACGTGTGAACAGGATCCGCTGCCCCGTTCCCGAGGCCAGACGGATGACGAGGCCGTCCTTGGCGGTCTTGTCCGCCACCATCCACACCCGGTGGTCCATGTCCCGCACCGGGGAGCTGGCGGGGTCCACGCTGTGGCGAAGCGGGTTGTGCAGGAACTCGGTCACGAGCTTGTCCACGCCGTTGTCCAGGGTGGCGGAGAAGAGCATGCGCTGACCACGGGGCGGGGTGGCGCGCATGATCCGACGGACGTTGGGCAGGAAGCCGAGGTCCGCCATGTGGTCAGCCTCGTCCAGGACCGTGATCGCGACGTCGTCGAGGCGGACGACGCCCTGCCCCATAAGGTCCAGCAGGCGCCCAGGGCACGCTACGACGATGTCGACACCAGCCGCCAGCGCCTTCTCCTGCGGCTTCTGGGACACCCCACCGAAGACGGTGGTGACCTTGAGATCAAGCGCACCGGCCAGGGGGCGGATGGTGTCAGCAATCTGCAGAGCAAGCTCACGCGTCGGCGCCAGGACCAGGCCCAGCGGGTACCCCGGACGCGGCGTGTCCTCATCCGCCAGACGCTGAACCAGGGGCAGGGAGAATGCCAGCGTCTTGCCACTGCCGGTGCGTCCGCGCCCGAGCACGTCACGCCCCTTCAGCGTGTCAGGAAGCGTCGCAGCCTGGATGGGGAAAGGAGTGGTGAAGCCACGGGAGTCGAGGTCCGAGACAAGCTCGGGGTCGATCCCGAGCGAGGCGAAGGTCGGGCCGTCCTCGCCAGCAAGCCGGGAGGAGGTAAAAGGCGCGCGCGGCGCAGAGGTCGTGGTAGCCACAAGGGTCCTGTCAGTCAGATCCGTGCGCTGACCGCTCCGGCGCGAGCCAGCCAGCGGTCTGCGCGACGGTGCGTGGGTGCCGGCGTTCGAGGCTCGACGACGCACCGGCCCGTATGGACCGCCCGAGAGAGCTCAGGGGACGCCGGAGCCAGGGCACCAGCCAGGCCGGCGGGAGCCGGACCAGGTACCTGAGTGTGCCAGCGCCAGCCACGATCACAAAATCGACGCCAGCCCTCATGCCTCACCCGTCGCGAGCCCCGACCACCCAGGCCTGCCCCACCTGCACCCTCGCGAGGGGCCAAGGCCGGGGACCCGGCCAGAGGGTCAGTCGCTCTCAGGGCGCCGGCGCCGGGGCAGGTGACGGCGCACCCGTCCTGTTCCGCTGCCGGATCCGGCCAGGGCCACAGCCACCGAGACCAGCACCAGCCCCGCCACCTCCCACACGTTCGGCATCTGCCGCAGCATGACGATCCCGACGGCGAGCGAGGTCGCCGGCATCAAAGCCGACAGCAGCGAGAAGGCCGCCGAGCTGAGCCGGCCCAGGTTGACCTGGTCCAGGACATAGGGCACCACGGTGGACAGGACCGCCACGCCGAGCACCTTGAGGAAGGTCCCCGCCGAGCTGAACGCCGCCCCCGCCGTCGAGGCCGCCCGGGGCAGGTAGACCAGAGAACCGGCCACCGAGGCCACAGCCAGGGAGTCCAGGCCTGATCCTGCCGAGGCCACGCGCCGCCCCAGCAGGATGTAGGCGGCCCAGGCCAGGCCGGCACCGATCGCGAGCACGACGCCGACCCGCTGGCGCGGGTCGCTCAGGTCCAGCCCCAGACCGCTGATCGCCGCCACCCCGCTCAGCGCCAGCACGGCTGCCACGCGGGGTCGCCATCCGCGCCCGGTGGCCAGAGCCACGGCAACCGGGCCGAGGAACTCCAGGGAGACGGCCGTCCCCAGCGCCAGATGGTCGATCGTGGCGTAGAAGATGACGTTCATCGTGGCCATCGCGACCCCGAAAAGCGCGGCAACAACCAGTGTGCGGGGTGTCCACGCCCTGCGCCACGGCCGGCGCCACGCCAGGAGGACCAGGGCGCCGATCGTCACTCGCCACCACGCCACCGTCGTCGGAGGCATCAGAGCGAACAGGGCGACGGCGAAGCCTGCACCCATGTAGCTGGACACACCCGAGCCGATGACGAGCAGCGGTGCCGGCAGCCGGCGCAGGTGCGCACCCAGGCGCGAGATCAGTCTCTCCACGTCCCTATTCTCGCTCACGGCCTGCCCCGGGTCGGAGCCCCCACTGAGCGCTCAAAGCTCACAACCGGTCACTCAGCGCAGGATGGCGGCGGCCAGCAGCACCACCGGCACAAAGCCCGCCGTGGTGATGAGGCAGCAGTCGCGTGCCAGTGGCTTGGCTGCCCCGTAGCGGGTGGCGTACATGAAGACGTTCTGGGCGCAGGGCAGCGAGGCGGTGGTCACCGGAGTCAGCAGGGCCTCGCCGCGCAGCCCAAGCGCCCATCCCAGGGCTGCAGCCAGCAGCGGCACGAGCACGAGCTTCCAGCCCACCGAGACCCACAGCGCAGCGCCCCGCTCACTGACGTCATCGAACTCGTCGGTGGCGGGTGGCGCCACACGCCGCGCCCCGGCCTCGCCCGACGGTCCCTGCGCCGACGGCGTGAGCCGGGTGACCTGCTGGACTGTCAGTCGCCGGGTGACCTTGGGCGAGGAAGCCGCCAGGCTCATGCCCAGTGAGAGCATCATGACGGTCACCGCCAACGCGCCCAGGGAGTGGAGGCTGCTCACTACCAGTCCGCCGAGCCACGGCCTCATGTCCCAGCCCACCAGGTTGATGACGAGCCCGGTGAGCACACCGATCAGCAGGGGATTGCGCAGCGGCGCCGCCCACAACGAGGCTCGCGAGACGCCGTCCTGCCCGGCCTGGGTGCTCCAGTCCAGGATCGCGAAGGAGACGGGAGCGAGAATGAGCAGCTGCAGCAGCAGGATCGGGGCGATGGCGGTGGCGTCTCCTAGCAGGACGATGAGCACCGGGATCCCGAGGTTGGCCGCGTTGACGTAGCCGGCCGCGAGCGCCCCGATCGTGGACTCGGCGACCGAGCGACGCAGGACGAGGCGGTGCACCGCCCAGGCGCTCAGGACGCCGATGACCTCGGCCAGCAGCCCGGCCAGGGTGTCACGCGAGACGACGGTGGCCAGGTCCGCACCGGCAATGGTGGTCACCAGCAGCGCCGGGGTGGCGGCGTAGAAGCACACGCGGGTGAGCACCGTGTCGCTTCCAGCCGGCACGCCCCCGGTTCGTACGAGTAGCCAGCCCACGGCGATGACGACGGCGAAGACGGCCAGTCCCGTCACGACCTCAAGCACGTGTCCCCGCCGCTTCCAGGTCTACCCAGGTTGCTGCGTGATCGGAGACGACCAGCTCTCGCACGCTCCAGGCCACCGCGCGCAGCACCGGCCTTACCCCCACAGCCCCGGCCTCACCGGCCCCTGACTGTGCCCCTCCGGCCCCGCCAAGGTGCGACGCCGTCAGCGGGCTCCCGTCAGCCCCCACCGGCCAGGGATCGGTCAGGAGGTGGTCGATGCGGTGGCTCAGCCGACCGGAGGGATAGGTCGGGCCTTCTCCGACCTCGCGCGCCAGGCCCAGCTCTCGCAGCCGGGAGCTGCGCAGGTTGAGGTCGCCGGCCAGCACGTGCGCGCCCGGACGCGTCGCTAGTGCCGCCCAGGCAGCGGCCAGCTGACGCGCGGCGACGTCCCCGCGTGTGGCCAGGTGGGCGGTCGAGACGGTCAGAGGCTCACGCCATCCCGGCACCCGAACCGTGGCAGCCAGCTGACCCCGCGCCGTGGCAGTGAAGACCTTGTAGGAGCGTGGGTCCCACCACGGCTCACCGCGTCGGGTCACCAGTGCTGGTCCGCGCCCGAGCCGCTGCACGGACCAGGACTCCACGGGCAGACGCGTGAGCAGGGCGTTACCGAAACCGGCCACGGGCAGTCCCGCCGCCACACGCGCAGGCCCGAGGACGTCGTCGGCAGGCGAGGACAGGGCCGAGCGCAGGGGACGACGGCGCAGACCAGTCACTGCTCCGGCATAGGTGGCAGCAAAGCGGTAGCCGGACCATCCCAGTGCGCGGGCGAGCTCGGCGGTCTGGTTGAGCCGACCCGAGCGTGCCTGGCCGAGGTCCACCTCCTGGAGCGCGATGACGTCAGGACCGATCTCACTGAGCTGGTCAGCAAGCGCAGCCAGGACCCGCCGAGCCACCGCAGCTTCGGTGATCGTGGCCTCCGCCAGCGCGGCCGTGGCCGGATCGTGCAGCGCACCTGGTCCGGGCAGGCCGTGCTGGAGGTTGAGGGTGAGGAGGCGAATCATGGGGTTGGGCCTCAGGAACGCGCGGCGCCGTCGTCCTGAGAGGCAGACTCAAAGGTGAGGCTGACCGAGTTCATGCAGTAGCGCTGGCCGGTAGGGGTGTGCGGGGCGTCGTCAAAGACGTGTCCCAGGTGGCTACCACAGGAAGCACAACGCACCTCGGTGCGCACCATCCCGTGGGAGGTGTCCGTGGACAGGACGACGGCGGAGGAGTCACGCGGGTCGTAGAAGGAGGGCCAGCCGCATCCGGACTCGAACTTGGTGGTGGAGCGGAAGAGCTCAGCCCCGCAGCCGCGGCACCGGTAGACGCCCTCGCGGTCCTCCTCCAGCAGGGCACCGGTGAAGGGACGCTCGGTCCCGGCCTCACGCAGCACGTGGTACTCCATGGGGCTCAGAGCGGCGCGCCACTGGGCCTCGGTACGGGCAGCGGCGGTCGGGTCGAGGACGGGCGCGGAGCCAGGCTGGCTGGTCTCCTGCGCGGAGGGCTTGAGGGACTGTGGATCGCTCACGGCACTATCGTGCGCGCGAACGGGTGCCGAACGCGAACCGCTTTCACGCTGCGGAAACGACCGCCCCCTGGCGGGCTAGCGTTCAGCGCCGCGGTGTCTTCTTGGTCTCCTCCGCCTCGTCAGCCACGGCCGGCTGGACCGCGGTGGCATGCTCTGCCTCGGCCGCGGAGGCAGTGACCTTGACCTTGCCGGTCGAGACAGCCTCCTGGACCGTCGTCGGATGGTCGCTGCCACCCGCGCCTCCAGCCGGATGGGCTGCCAGGTAAGCCTCCTGGTCCTTGGTGGAGATGACGGCAGTGGCGTCCTGGCGCCGGGACGGCAGGCCCTCGGAGGCCAGGTCCTCCGGCACGGCCCCGTCGCGCGCCAGGATGCGCCGACGGCGGACCTTGGCCCGGCGGGTGCGGCGCAGCAGGGAGCGTCCGCGGGAAACGGCACGCACGCGGGCCGCCTCGATGGGGTCAGTCTCGACCGCCTGCATCGTGGTGGTAGCCGCCAGGGCGCCGTCGTCGCCCGGGTTCTGCAGGGCGACGAGCTCCTCAGCCAGCCGCGCGACCTTCTCCGGGGCCGGATCGTGGGCGACCTCCACCTGCTCGACCTCCACGCGGGTGCGTGGCAAGGCGTAGGGGGCCTCGCGCTGCATCCAGCCGATGAGCTCCTCACGCACGTGGCACCGCAGGGTCCACAGGTCGTCCGGGTTAGCAGCCGAGAGCGTGACGCGGGCGGTGACGGTGGTCGTCGAGGTCTCGGTGATGACCAGGGCGCAGGTGCGCCCGTCCCACACGCGCGAGGCAGCCACCACGCGCGCGAGCTCGGCACGCATCTGGGCGATCGGCACGCGCCAGTCGACCTGGAAGCTGACGACCCCGAGCATCTGGTGGCTACGGCGCGACCAGTTGGTGAAGGGGTTCTCAGTGAAGTAGGTCGAGGGCAGGATGAGGCGGCGCTCGTCCCAGACCTTGACCACCACGTAGGTCAGGGTGATCTCCTCGATCTGGCCGTGGAGGTCGTTGACGTCCACGACGTCGTCAACGCGGATGGCGTCCGTGGTGGCCAGCTGGATGCCGGCAAAGACGTTACCGAGGGTGGACTGGGCTGCCAGACCTGCGATGACGGAGACCAGGCCGGCCGAGGCCACGAGCGAGCCCATGGCAAAGCGGGCCGAGGGGAAGGTCATCACCGCTCCCACCACGCCGCACACGATGACGACGGCGACCGCCACCCGGCGCAGAACCTGGGCCTGAGTGGTCACGCGGTTGGCGCGCCCCTGATCGCCAGCGGCCTGGACCGAGCCGACCACCGTGGACTCCACGGCCTTGAGCAGCTGGGCGATGAACCAGGTGGCGGACAGGATGACGGAGATGAGCAGCGCCTGGAGGACCACCGACCTCCAGGAGGTGGTCATGTCCGAGGCGACGACCTGGGCCGCGATGTAGGCACCGAACAGGGCGCACACGGCGTACAGGGGCGTGCGGCTGAAGCGGGCGACCTCGGTGTACAGGGAGCGACGCCGGCCGAGCAGCCGCAGCACGACGACGCCGACGAAGGCGACGACGATGCCGACGAGCACACCTGAACCGATGCGCGCCAAGATGCTCAAGACGTCGACGGTTGCGTCAGCTACCGCGCCAACGGTCTCCTCGACGGTGCTGGTCGCACTGTCACTGGGCTCGGTGGTGGCAGCAGCATCAGCAGCGAGCAGGAAGGTCAGCGGCATGCCTCCAGGGTAGAGGCCCGGGCTGGACGCTGCCTGGGGACGCGCTGTCCCCCGGGGGGCGGACGGTCCGCTCACCGGGGGACAGACAGGACAGCAGACTGCGGCGCTCAGCTCCAGGAGGAGGCGAGCTCGCGGACCTGGGTGATGACGTCGTCGGCATCGCGGCCGGAGGATGCGACTGCGTAGCCCACCAGGAAGGCAGTCATCGGCGCGCCGGGACGCGAGGGGCCGTGGGCAACGGTGGAGATGAGGGCGAGCAGCTCCTTCTCGTGAGCGGCCAGCAGCCCGGGGTCGATCTGGAGCTCAGTGCTGACGGCGCAAACCCACCGTCGCATCTGCTCCATCTTCTCGGTCTCGTCAGCGTGTTCCTTAGCCATGCTGCCCAGGGTAGCGCCGCTACCCCCTGAGTGCTCTCGCTACCCCTCGATGACCACCGCTACCCCATGGCGTCCGTCGCACCCCCGTTGCGCGCGCTAAGAGGTAGCGAGCAACGCGATCGGGTAGCGAAGGGCAGGAAGGGGTAGCGTCTAGCGGGCGCCAGCCAGGCGCGCCAGGAGGCGGCTGCGGCCGATTGTCGCCGTGCCGTCGTCATCCAGGCGCACCAGCAGCCACGGCGGAGCCAGTGAGATAAAGGTGTCCGTGACCTCCTCCGGGCTCTCGTTCATGCCGGTGGCGAGCCAGGAGTCGATGATGGCCACGGTGTTGCCCACGTGCTGGGAGACAGCCATGCGCACCCACAGCGGGGAGGGAGGCTGCGCCAGATGGCGGACGAAGTCGGCCACGAAGCTCTCCGCCGCCTCCCCCAGGCGCGAGCGCAGCCGAGCCAGGACCACGGAGCCAGGGGCGTCGAAGACCTGGGCGTAGACCTTCCCATCGCGGTGGATCGCCGTGAGCATCTCGATGTAGACCACGCGCCAGCGCTCCAGGTAGCTCTCGGGATGATCTGCCAGGAGGGAGCCGAGGCGATCGAGATAGGGGTCCAGGGTGGCGATGAGGTGCTCGGCCAAGAGGTCGGCAGGGCTGGCGGCGTGAGCGTAGAAGGCCGAGCGGGAGACGTGGGCCCGGTTGGCGAGCTCAGAGACGGTGATCTGCGCGATCGGTTTGCGCCGCGCCAGGCTGAGGACGGCGTCAACCAGTGCGCGGCGGGTGCGCTGGTAGCGCGGATCGTCCTGGGAGGCACTCACGGTCAACGTCCTGTCCTGGAGCTGATTCAGGTTGTCGGCAGGGTATACGCAAGGGTGACGTTCGCGAACACCTGACCGGCTGGCGAGAAGTAAGGGTACCCAAAGATGACGTCATTGCAGGCAAAACGAAGGGTCGACCCGCGAACTAAACGACACACGTCCGTTAGTCCTATCGTGGATGCAGTTTCTCATCACGACCGATCTCCCCGGAGGCATCCATGACGGCTTCGCCCGACTCGTCCGCCACTGCGGTCGAGGCTCCTTCGTCGGCCGCTCAGCGCGGTCCGCGCCCCTCGCGACGATCCTTCCTCACCTGGTCCTCCGTCGCCGCCGGCACGGGCGGACTGGTGGCCGCCACGGACCTGGGCATGCCGAGCACCGGCACCCCAGCCAGCGCGGCCGAGGTCGAAGGCATGGAGGGCGTCGATACCACCATCCAGTCCGCTTGCGTAGTCAACTGCGGTTCACGCTGCCCACTGCGCCTGCAGGTCAAGGACGGCACGGTGGTACGCGTTCTGCCGGACAACACCGGCGATGACTCGCTGCTAAACCGCAACATCCGCGCCTGCAACCGCGGCCGCAACATGCGCGAGCGCATCTACTCCCCTGACCGTATTAAGGCTCCGCTCAAACGCAAGGAGGGGACCAAGCGCGGTGAGGGCCAGTGGGAGGAGATCTCCTGGGACGAGGCGATCGACCTGCTGGCTGAGAAGCTGAAGTACACCATCGACACCTACGGCAACCAGGCCGTCTACAAGAACTACGGATCGGGCGTGTGGAACGCTGCCATCGCCTACTCCGGTGGCTGGCCGCGCCTGTTCAACTGCCTTGGCGGGTTCCTGGGCTATTACGGCAACTACTCCTACGGCACGCTGATGCAGGCAAGTTATGCCATGTTCGGCACCGAGGAGCAGTTCTCCAACTCTATCGAGGAGACCATCACCAACGGTGAGATCTGCGTGCTGTGGGGCAACAACCCCGTGGAGCGGCGCATGTCCGGCGGCGGGGTGTACTTCACGATCACCAAGATGCGTGAGGCCGGTATCAAGGTCATCGTCATCGACCCGCGCTACTCAGACACCGCACTGTTCGCCGATCAGTACATCGCGATCCGCCCGGGAACCGACGTCGCCCTGGCCGCAGGCCTGGCGCACGTGATGATCTCGGAGAACCGCCAGAACCAAGAGTTCCTGGACACCTACTGCCTGGGCTTTGACGAGCAGCACATGCCTGAGGGCGTGCCAGCCGGCAGCTCCTACCGTGCCTATGTCATGGGCGAGGGCGAGGACGGCGTAGAGAAGACCCCACAGTGGGCCTCCAAGATTACCGGCGTTCCGGTGGACGTCATCATCAATCTGGCACGTGAGCTGACCAGCGGCCGCAAGGTCAACCTCACCCAGGGCTGGGGTCCGCAGAAGCACGCTAACGGCGAGAACCAGTGCCGTGCGATCTACACCATCGGCGCCATGATTGGCCAGGTCGGCCTGCCCGGTGGAGGAACCGGCGGCCAGGAAGGCTACTACTGGCCGGTCACCAGCTGGCTGCCCACCCTCGACAACCCCGTTGAAGCCAAGATCTCCTACTACACCTGGCCTCGCGCCATCGAGGACGGCCCGTCGATGACGGCGAAGAACTTCGGCGTCCAGGGCGCAGAGAAGCTCGACTCCTCGATCAAGTTCATGCTCAGCTACGGCGGCAACATGCTCGCCTCTCAGCATGGGGACATCAACTACCTGCGCGAGCTCCTCACGGATGAGACCAAGTGCGAGTTCATCGTCTCGATGGACAACCAGATGACCCGCTCGTGCGAGCTGTCCGACCTGGTACTGCCCGACACCACCACCGCCGAGCGCTTCGACCTGGTCCCCAGCGAGTACACCGGGGACATGGCCTACCTCATCAGCACCAACCAGGCCATCGAGCCTCTGTACCAGGCCATGGACGCCTACGAGGTATGCAAGCGGGTAGCAGACAAGCTCGGCGTACGTGAGCAGTTCACCGAGGGCAACGAGACTATGGAGGACTGGGCCCGCCAGATCTACGAGGCCGACGCCGCTGACAACGCCGACCTCGGTTTCCCCGCCACCTATGAGGAGTTCACCGCCCAAGGCGTACACCGCTACCACAACCCCGAGGGGCTGACGGTGGCCCTCAAGGACTTCCGTTCCGACCCGGTAGCCAACCCGCTGGACACCCCCAGCGGCAAGATCGAGATCTTCTCGACCAAGATGTGGCAGGCCAAGCAGGAGTGGACCATCGAGGACCCACGCGAGGGTGACGTCATCGACGCAATCCCGGTCTACCGCCCCTACTGGGAGGGCGCCGAGGATACCGAGACGCGCAAGAAGTACCCGCTGCAGATGATCTCCCACCACTTCAAGGGCCGCACTCACTCGACCTACGGCAACCTACCGCGCAACGTCGAGGCCCACCCGCAGAAGATCTGGATCAACCCCATCGACGCCGCAGAGCGAGGCATCGCTAACGGCGACCAGATGGACGTCTTCAATGACCGCGGCCACATCCGCTGCCAGGCCTACGTCACGCCGCGGATCCTGCCGGGCGTCATCGATGTACCCCAGGGCGCCTGGCTCAAGCTCGACGAGGAGGGAATCGACCACGGTGGCGCTGCCAACATGCTCTATTCCGCTCACGTAACCCCCTATTCCAAGGGAAATCCCCAGCAGACGGCCCTCGTGCAGGCTGCTAAGGCACCCACCGCCTGACCGACCCCTTCTGACCAGGAGCATGACGAACAATGTCTGACAGCTTCACCGAGGCCGGAGCTGACTACGGCTTCTACTTCAACCAGGCGGTGTGCAATGGCTGCAAGGCCTGCCAGATCGCCTGCAAGGACAAGCACGACCTGCCCGTGGGCGTGACCTGGCGCCGCGTGGTGGAGTACACGGGTGGTACCTGGCAGACCACCGAGGACACCTACACCCCCAACGTCTTCACCTACTACACCTCGGTGTCTTGTAACCACTGCGAGAACCCGGTGTGCATGGAGGTGTGCCCGACCACCGCCATGTCCAAGCGCGAGGACGGCACGGTCTACGTGGACCAGTCCAAGTGCGTGGGCTGCCGCTACTGCCAGTGGGCCTGCCCCTACGGCGCCCCGCAGCTGGACCCGCGCAGCGGCCACATGTCCAAGTGCGACCTGTGCTACGACTACCGCTCCACGGGCCAGGACCCTGCCTGCGTATCCGCCTGCCCCTCACGCGCCCTGGACTGGGGCCCGATCGAGGAGCTGCGCGCCAAGCACGGCGACCAGGCCGGCATCGCCCCGCTGCCTGACCCGTCTATCACCCGCCCCCACCTGGTCATCCGCCCTCACCGCGACGCCCAGTCGTGGGACGAGGGCACCGGATCCATCGCGAACCCGAGGGAGATCTGATGAACACCGCCGAGCTCCCCATGATCCTGTTCACGGTCCTGGCACAGATGTCCGTGGGCGCTTTCCTCACCCTGGGCCTCGTCCAGGCCGACGGGCTCATCCGCAAGCAGCCCACAGCCGCGACCGACCGTGTGACCCGGGCGGCGCTGTTCGCCGTCGGCCCCCTGCTGGTCCTGGGCTTCTTCGCCGCCTTCTTCCACCTGGGCGACCCCTTCCACGCCGTCAACACCCTGCGTCACGTGGACAGCTCATGGCTGAGCCGCGAGATCCTCTTCGGCGTGCTCTACGGCGGCCTCGGCTTCGTCCTCACCAACCACCGCGGGGCGGCACCGTGGGCTGCTGCGCCAGGCGCTGGCCGTCCTCACGGCGCTGGCCGGCGCGGCCCTGCTGGTGTCCATGATCTGCGTCTACTACTCGGTCCCGACTATCCCGGCCTGGCACACCCCGGCCACCTGGGCCCTGTTCCTGGGCTCGGCCTTCTTCACCGGCCCCCTGGCCGTGGCGGTCGCCCTGCTCCTGGCCTGGACCCAGCAGCGCAAGCGCGAGGCCGACGGTGCCGCGAGCCTGTGGGCCCGCACGCTCTCCACCCTGCAGGTGACCAGTGAGGACAAGCTGGACGAGACCGCCTCCGGCCTCATCGCCCGCGCGATTCAGCAGGTCTCGGTGCTCGCCTCCGTGGCCGGCGCGGTGCTGCTGGTGACCTACCCCTTCTACCTGCTGCACCTGTCTGGCTCCGAGGACGCCGCCTCTGCTCACGTCCTGGACTGCCTGACCCACAGCCCGCTGCTGGCGGTGCGTCTGGTGATCCTGGCCGCCGTCGTGGTCCTCGTGCGCTTCGTGGCCTACCGCCGCGCCAAGGCGCCCGAGCACCCCTCGACGGCGCTGGTGTGGACGATCGTGGTCGCCTACGTCCTGGCCATCGTCACTGAGCTGGCCGGCCGCGTCATCCACTACGAGGGCCTCTACCACGTGGGTCTCAACACCCTGCAGTCCGGGCTCGGCGGCTGAGCCGCTCCACCCGGTACCGGCTCGTCCCTCAGCCTGCTGACGACGACGCCGAACCACCACACGCTGTGCCCACGAGTGCGCCGCCCGATAGGGCACACTCGTGGGCACCGTGACATGACGACACCGACACCCATCACCTGACCACCCCTGCCCCACGCCACTCGGAGACCGCATGAACCCCGACCTGCTTGACCGCTGCGCCGCCGCACTCACCGTCCTGGCCCGCCTTCAGCTCACGCCACCAGACGAGGAGACGATGGACCAGGTGGCCGGCCTCGCTGGGCAGTGGCCGTTGTCAGGGCTGCCGCAGGAGACCCCCGACGCCCAGCAGGCTCGCGAGAACGGCTGGCAGCTCCTGAAGACCTCTCGCCGCGACGGCGAGAGCGCTGAGCATGTCCGGGACGACCAGGACCGCCTCTACGGCATCACCGCACGCGCCCTCATTCCTCCCTATGAGTCCGTGCATCGCAACACCGACGGACTGATTTTTGACGCAGCCACTCTGGACGTCCGCTCGATGTACCGGCGCGCGGGCCTGCGCGCGCCGGCGCTGGGCCGCGAGCCTGACGATCACCTGGGCCTGGAGCTGGACTTCCTCGCCCACTGCTGCACCGCTGCCCTGGACGCCCTGGAGCGCGGCGAGGAGGACGTGGCCGACTCCTACCTCGCGGTGGCTCAGGAGTTCACCCAGGAACATCTGCTCACCTGGGCTCCCGCCATCCTCGAACGCGCGCGCGGCGCCTCACGCACGCGGTGGATGCGGGGCCTGGAGGAGCTGACCCTGGCCACCGTCCTCACTTTTGCCCAGGCCATCGGCGCCGGCGCCCCAGCGCAGGCCGACGAGGGTGGCTACGCGATCATCGCTCACCACCCCAGTATCCCCAGCACCCCTGCTCCTGGTGCCCCTGCACCATCAGTCCCTGAGGAGACCGCATGACTGCCCCTGACAGCTTCGACCCCTTCAGCGCCCCGGCACCCGACGACCTCCCGGCTCGCGCCACCCGGCTAGCCACCGCCTGCGCCGTCGTCTCCATGCTTGCGGCCAACCCGCCCTCGCCTGTGCTGCGCGAGAACCTCCACGAGGGCGCGATGACCCAGCGCTGGCCCCTGCGCGACGCCGCCTCGCTGGCCGGCGCCGAGGAGCTCGGGGCGGCAGCCCACGAGAGCCCACAGGCGCAGGAAGCGGACTGGCGCGAGCTCATCGGACTGGCCTCCGTGACCCGGCCGGTTTTGAGCGCCCTTGTTCCCCAGGCGCCGCCGGCCCCGGCCGAGGCTGAGGCTGCGCTGCCCTCACCCTCGCACCTGGCGCTGCTGCCGCACGATCACCTGGCCGTAGTCCTCTCGCGCACCGGCTCACTGGCCGTGCGCGCGGTCGCGCAGCCCGCGCCGTCGGCTCAGGCCACGGCCTTCGTGGCCACCGTGCGCCATCTCCTGACGCCTCTGGCCCCTGCGGTCAGCCAGGTCCTGCGCGCCCAGGCCGCCACCCACCTCTTCCACGGGGTCGCCAGCCTGCTCGACGGTATCGCGGCTGAAGCCTCCAGCCTGGCCGAGGCCGTGCAGGGTCCTGCGCGGCCGTGCACGCCGTC
>OAXA01000057.1_pt1 | contig 18572 bp, 3 predicted proteins | sample 1501441 | NCBI WGS metagenome assembly OAXA01 (sample SAMEA2580299, study PRJEB22360) | human gut metagenome | biome: human gut; feature: human-associated habitat; material: faeces | place: Denmark | collected 2008/2010
TGTTGAGGGATTTAACCTATGAACTATCTTAGTCTTCTTTTTTGCGTTTTCCTGCTAAACCAAGTCCAGCTGCCGCAAGGATTCCTCCGAGAGCCATAGCTGCCATAGACGCATCATCACCTGTTTCAGGGAGTGCTGGTCCTTTAGGAGCTTCTGGTGGAGTTGGTGGTGTCACTGGTGGAACCACTGGAGTTGGAGGAGTCGGTGGTGTTGGAGGCGTAGTTGGTGGTGTAGTAGGAGGTGTGTTTGGTGGAGTTGTTGGTGGTGTATTTGGTGGGATAACAGTGTTGTTGAACTCAGTATCTTCTGGCAATTGAGAAGTTACTGTCAAGACTTTACCGTCTTTAGTTACAGAAACAACGACTGTAGCTACCATCTTATCGTAGGCAACAGTTGCATCGTTACCTTGTACTTCTTCTACTGTGTAGACGTGAGTACCTTCTTCACCACGTTTGTACTCAAGAGCTGAGAACTTGATCTTACCGTTAGCATCATTGCTTACAGTTTCGATAACATTACCCTTGCTATCTTTAAGTACGAAGCTAAACTCACCAGGTTTAAGTTCACGACCTTCAAGTTTCTTAGTGAATTCAAACTCAACCTTAGTTGGGATATTGACTACACGTTTTTCTGTTGGTTTTTCTGGTTTTTCAACAGATTTCTTAGTTGGGTCGTATTGGTGAACGATTTGTGACGCAGTATTTTCGATGTCTACACCATCTTTAGCAGTGCCTTTGATAGTTGCAGGAATATCGAACTTGTAGTAGCGTCCGAATGCCAATTTGGCAGTATCGATCACTTGTGTGTTTTCTGCATCGCCAAGTGACTTAGTAAGGTCAGCTTTAGATGTTGCAGTAATCACACCGTCAACGATTTGGATATCGAACTTAGCTGTCACATCTTCTCCTGTTACAGAGTCGTATGCTTTAATATCAGCAACGTTGATGTTCAAGTTTTCGCTGTCATATTTATCTGTAACACCTACAGATTGGATATTGTGAGCGTCAGTGAAGTTAGTTGTGTCGAGCCATACTTGGTAGACAAACTTATCACCTTTCTTGAGTGTCTTAGTATTGATATTTTCAGCTTCGTTGTTAGCTGTGCTGTCAGCGTAAGGATCCTTGTTAGTATCGCCTACTTTATCTTTCAACTCAGCATCATCGTCAACAAGTTTCATACCAGTGATATCGAATTTCTCTTTAGAAACAACGTATTTCTCTGGTTGGAACTTAGGTTTTTCTGGTGGACGAACAGTGTTGTTAAATTCTTTGTCTGCTGGGTCGTTCACTTTAGTGATAAGAGCTTTCGCTTTACCATCATGTGATACTTCAACAGTAACAAGAGCTTTCATTGAATCGTAAGAAACAGTTCCGTCAGTACCTTTAACTTCTTCTACAGTGTAGTTGTGAGTACCTTCTTGGCCTTTCTTGAATTCAAGAGCAGCAAATTTAACGTTACCTGCAGCGTCGTTCTTAACTGTTTGAAGGATGTTTCCATCTTTATCTTTAAGAACGAAGCTGAATTCGTTGGCTTTAAGTTCACGACCTTCAAGTTTCTTAGTGAAGTTAAATTCAACTTCAACTGGGATGTTAACCACACGTTTTTCTGTTGGTTTTTCAGGTTTCTTAACAGTCTTACTTTGTGGATCGTATTGGTGAACGATTTGTGAGGCTGTATTTTCGATGTCAACACCGCCCTTAGCAGATTGTTTAATTTCTGCTGGGATTTCAAACTTGTAGTAACGTCCGAAGGCGAACTTAGTTGTGTCGATAACTTGTGTATTTTCTGCATCGCCAAGTGACTTAGTAAGGTCAGCTTTAGATGTTGCAGTGATTACACCGTCAACAAGAGTGATATCGAACTTAGCTGTCACATCTTCTCCTGTTACAGAGTCGTATGCTTTAATATCAGCAACGTTGATGTTCAAGTTTTCGCTGTCATATTTATCTGTAACACCTACAGATTGGATATTGTGAGCTTCAGTGAATTTAGTTGTATCCAACCATACTTGGTAGTATACTTTATCACCTTTCTTGAGTGTCTTAGTATTGATATTTTGAGCTTCGTTGTTATCAGTCTTATCAGCGTAAGGATTTGCGTTAGTGTCTGCAACCTTATCTTTCAATTCGCTATCGTCATCGAGAAGTTTAACTCCTGTAAGATCGAATTTAGATTCGTTAAGGATGTATTTCTCTGGGTTGAAGTCTGGAGTATCTGGAGGAGTTACTTTGTTGTTGAACTCTTTATCAGCAGCATCTGTCACGTTAGTGATAAGTGCTTTAGCTGTTCCATCATGTTTAACTTCAACTGTAACAACAGCTTTCATACCGTCGTATTGAACTGTGCCGTCAGTACCTTTAACTTCTTCTACAGTGTACTTGTAAGTACCTTCTTGGCCTTTCTTGTACTCAATAGCTTTGAACTTAACGTTACCTGAAGCATCGTTCTTAACAGTTTCGATGACATTTCCTGCTTCATCCTTCAATTGGAAGCTGAATTCGTTAGCTTTAAGCTCACGGCCTTCAAGTTTCTTAGTGAAGTTGAATTCAACTGAGATTGGAACGTTGTTAACACGTTTTTCAGTTGGTTTAGTAGGAATTTCTGTCTTCTTAGTTGTTGGGTTGTAGAAGTGAACAACTTGTCCAGCTGTATTTTCAATATCTACACCACCAGGAACAGAGTCTTTAACAGTGGTTGGGATATCGAATTTATAGTAACGACCAAAGGCAAACTTAGTTGTGTCGATGATTTGAGTATTTGCATCATCTCCAAGTGACTTAGTGAAGCCATCTTTAAGGTTAGCAGTAATCATACCATTTTCAACTTTGATGTCGAATTTAGCTGTTACATCTTCACCTGTTACTGAATCGTAAGCTTTAATAGCTGAAGCATCAAGATCCAATTTAGTTTCATCGTAGTCATCAGAGATACCAACTGTTTGGATGTAATCCTTGTTGTTAGCGTCGAATTGAGTTGTATCGAGCCATACTTGGTAAACAAGTTTTTCACCACGTTTAACAGACTTAGTATTCATGTTTTCAACTTCGTTGTTTGATGCGTCATCAGCATATGGGTTCGCATTTGTATCTGCGTACTTGTCTGCCAATTCTTTATCATCATCAACAAGCTTGTTACCAGTGATGTCAAATTTCTCTTTGTTCACAACATATTTCTCTGGTTGGAACTTAGGTGTTTCTGGTGGAACCACCTTGTTGTTGAACTCTTTATCGTTAGCGCTTGAAGCGAATCCGCCTGTTGAAGCGTGGTTAACGACAGTTGTAAGAACTTTGCCTTCTTTAGTAACTTCCACTGTTACAGTCGCTTTCATAGCATCGTAAGTGATTGAAGCATCTTTACCAGCTACTTCTTCAACTGTGTAAGTGAATGTCTTACCAAGATCATCTTTGTTGAACAAGAGTTTTTCAAACTTGATGTGACCATCTTTATCGTTGGTTACTGTTTGAAGAACCTTGTTGTCTTTGTCTTTCAATACGAAGCTGAACTCACCTGCAGTCAACTCACGTCCTTCAAGTCGTTTAGTATAGTTGAACTCGAGTGGAACTGGAACATTGTTTTCACGTGTTTGAGTTGGTTTTTCAGGAGTTGTAACTTTCTTATTGAATGGGTTGTATTGGTGAATTGTTTGGTTGGCTGTATTTTCAATATCTACACCGTCGTTAGAATCAATATCTTTAACAACAGCTGGAATATCAAATTTATAGTAGCGACCAAACTCAAATTTAGTTGTATCGATGACTGGAGTAGCATCTGTTGCGCTAATAGCTTTAGTCAAGCTTGCTTTAGATGTACCGTAGAGAACACCGTTTTCAACCTTGATGTCGAACTTGTCAGTAACATCAGCACCAGTAATACCATCGTAAACCTTGATATCAGCAGCGTTGATGTCAAGCTTATCTTCTTCGTAGTTATCTGTGATACCAACTGTTTGAAGATTGCTTTCTGCTGTGAAGGCACGAGTATCAAGCCATACTTGATAGTAGATCTTTTGACCACGTTTGAGGGTCTTACCATTCAAGTTTTGGATTTCAACTTTATCAGCTGAATCGTCGTCATCAGCAAGTTTGTTACCAATGATGTCGAAGCTTGGTTCTGAAACAACGTATTTCTCTGGTTTGAAGTTAGGAGTTACGTTGTTATCGAAGACACGATCGTCACCACCATAAGCATCTCCACCTACTGTAGCGTAAGAGATAACTGTTGACAATTGATCTCCTACTGAAGGTTGGATAACTTGAACAGTAACATTGACTTTCATGTTATCGTAAGTAACAGTTGTATCAGTTCCTTTAACTTCTTCTACCGTGTAGTTGAATGTCTTACCAAGATCTGCTTTACCGTAGTTGATAGTAGAGAATTTAACTTTACCTTCGGCATCATTCTTAACAGTTTCAAGAACATTACCTTTTTCATCTTTCAATTCAAAAGTAAATTCTTTGTCTTGCAACTTACGTCCGTTAAGTGTCTTACCAAAAATCAACTCGATAGCAGTTGGAACGTTGTTAACACGTTTTTCAGTTGGTTTGTTTGGTTTTTCAACAGTCTTAGTAGTTGGGTTGTAGTAGTTTACAACTTGAGCTGCTGTATTTTCAATTTCAGCACCATCGTAAGCACCGTCAGTAACCTTAGCTGGGATGACAAACTTGTAGTAACGTCCAAATTCGAACTTAGTAGTATCGATAATTTGAGTGTTTTCTGCATCGCCAAGTGACTTAGTGAAGCCAGGTTTAAGGTTAGCAGTAATCACACCATTAGCGATTGAGATGTCAAACTTGTCAGTAACATCAGCACCAGTCTTACCATCGTAAGCCTTGATATCAGCTACCTTAACATCCAATTTAGCTTCATCATAATCATCAGTGATACCAACAGTTTGGATATTATCCTTGTTGTTTGCATCAAATTTAGTTGTATCAAGCCATACTTGGTAGTTAATAGTGTCGCCACGTTTAACAGCTTTAGTATTGATGTTTTCTGCTTCGTTGTTATCAGCTTTATCAGCGTATGGGTTCGCATTTGTTTCTGCGTACTTATCTGTCAACTCTGCATCATCATCAAGAAGCTTAGTACCAGTGATATCAAACTTACCGTTACCATCGCTAAGAACGTATTTCTCTGGTTGGAACTTAGGTTCTTCTGGTGGAGTTACAGTATTGTTGAACTCTTTATCTGCTGGGTCTGTCACATTAGTGATAAGAGCCTTAGCAGTACCATCATGACGAACTTCAACTGTTACAACAGCTTTCATTGTGTCGTATGTAACGGTTGAGTCAGTTCCTTTAACCTCTTCTACTGTATACTTGTAAGTGCCTTCTTGACCCTTCTTATACTCAATAGCTGAGAATTTAACGTTACCTGAAGCATCATTCTTCACGCTTTCAACGACTTCGCCTGCTTCATTCTTCAACTCGAATGTGAATTCGCCTGCTTTAAGCTCACGACCTTCAAGTTTCTTAGTGAAGTTGAACTCTACTTGTACTGGTACGCTGTTTACACGTTTTTCAGTTGGTTTGTTTGGTTTTTCAACAGTCTTACTTACTGGGTTATAGTAGTTGACTACTTGAGCCGCAGTGTTTTCGATGTCTACTCCACCTTTAACATCCGCTTTAACAGTTGCTGGAATATCAAACTTGTAGTAACGTCCGAATTCGAATTTAGTTGTGTCAATGATTTGAGTGTTTTCAGCGTCGCCAAGTGACTTCGTGAAGCCATCTTTAAGGGTTGCAGTAATCACACCATTGTTCACAGCGATATCGAATTTAGCTGTTACATCCGCACCAGTCTTACCATCGTATGCTTTAATAGCTGAAGCTTCAACGTTGACTTTTGCCTCATCGTAGTCATCTGAGATTCCTACTGATTGGATATGGTCTTTGTTGTTTGCATCAAATTTAGTTGTATCCAACCATACTTGGTAAACAAGTTTTTGACCTGGTTTAACTGATTTAGTATTGATATTCGCTTTTTCGTTATTAGATGCATCGTCCGCATATGGGTTCGCATTGGTATCTGCGTACTTGTCTGCCAACTCTTTATCATCATCTAATAATGAAGTTCCAGTCAAATCAAATTCTTTTTCGTTTAGAACATATTTTTCTGGATTGAATTCTGGAGTTTCTGGTGGTGTTACACGGTTGTTAAATTCTTTATCCGCAATGTCGCCAACTTTCGCGATCAGAACTTTAGCTGTTCCATCGTGTTTCACTGTAACTGTTACATTCGCTTTCATTGTGTCGTATGTAACGGTTGCGTCGCTTCCTTTAACTTCTTCTACAGTGTAGTTGTGTACGCCTTCTTGACCCTTCTTGAATGACATAGCTGAGAACTTAACGTTACCTGAGGCATCGTTCTTAACAGTTTCAAGAGTCTTACCTTCTGAATCTTTAAGCACGAAGCTGAATTCGTTGGCTTTCAACTCACGGCCTTCCAAGCGTTTAGTGAAGTTGAATTCTACTTCAACTGGAACGTTGTTAACACGTTTTTCAGTTGGTTTGTTTGGTTTTTCAACTGTCTTGCTTACTGGGTTGTAGTAGTTAACTACTTGAGCCGCAGTATTTTCGATGTCTGCACCACCAGGAACATCGTTCTTAACAGTTGCTGGAATATCAAACTTGTAGTAACGTCCGAATTCGAATTTAGTTGTGTCGATAATTTGAGTGTTGTCCGCATCGCCAAGTGACTTAGTGAAGCCATCTTTAAGGGTTGCAGTCATCACACCGTTGTTCACAGCGATATCGAATTTATCTGTAACATCAGCTCCAGTTACTGAATCATAAGCTTTGATTGCTGAACCATCAACATCAACCTTCGTTTCATCAAAGTCATCGGTGATTCCTACTGATTGAACGTTTTCTTTGTTAGTTGCTGAGAATTTAGTTGTATCCAACCATACTTGGTAGTAGATCTTATCTCCGCGGTTAACAGTCTTGGTATTGATGTTTTCTGCTTCGTTGTTGTTTGTTTTATCAACATATGGATCAGTATTTGTTTCACCATATTTATCAGTCAACTCGGCATCATCGTCAAGAAGCTTGTTATCAGTGATAGAGAATTTCGCTGTATTTAATACATATTTCTCTGGTTGGAATTTAGGTTCTTCTGGAGGAGTCACACGGTTGTTAAATTCTTTATCCGCAATGTCGCCTACAGTCGCGATAAGAACTTTAGCAGTACCATCGTGTTTCACTGTAACTGTTACATTCGCTTTCATTGTGTCGTATGTAACGGTTGCGTCGCTTCCTTTAACTTCTTCTACAGTGTAGTTGTGTACGCCTTCTTGACCCTTCTTGAATGACATAGCTGAGAACTTAACGTTACCTGAGGCATCGTTCTTAACAGTTTCAAGAGTCTTACCTTCTGAATCTTTAAGCACGAAGCTGAATTCGTTGGCTTTCAACTCACGGCCTTCCAAGCGTTTAGTGAAGTTGAATTCTACTTCAACTGGAACGTTGTTAACACGTTTTTCAGTTGGTTTGCTTGGTTTTTCAACTTTCTTAGTAGTTGGGTTGTAGTAGTTGACTACTTGAGCCGCAGTATTTTCAATATCCACACCACCAGGTACATCAGCTTTCACTTTTGTTGGGATGTCGAACTTGTAGTAACGGCCGAATTCGAATTTAGTTGTGTCAATAACTTGAGTGTTTTCTGCGTCGCCAAGTGACTTAGTGAAGCCATCTTTAAGGGTTGCAGTAATCACACCGTTGTTCACAGCGATATCGAATTTATCTGTTACTTCTGCGCCTGTTACTGAATCGTAAGCTTTGATCTTAGTAGAATCAAGTTCCAATTTAGTTTCATCGTAGTCATCTGAGATTCCTACTGATTGGATGTTGTCTTTGTTAGATGTGTCGAATTTAGTTGTATCCAACCATACTTGGTAAACCAACTTGTCGCCACGTTTAACAGTCTTGGTATTCAAGTTTTGAGCTTCGTTGTTTGATGCATTGTCCGCATATGGGTTCGCATTTGTATCTGCGTACTTGTCTGCCAACTCTTTATCGTCATCAACGAGCTTGTCACCTGTGATATCGAATTTCTCTTCAGAAACAACATATTTCTCTGGTTGGAATTTAGGTTCTTCTGGAGGAGTTACACGGTTGTTAAACTCTTTATCAGCAGCATCTGTTACATTCGCTACGATTGCTTTAGCTGTACCGTCGTGAGAAACCACAACTTTCACAGTCGCAACCATTGGGTCGTAAGAAACGGTGCTATCTGTACCACGAACTTCTTCTACAGTGTAGTTGTAAGTCTTACCAAGATCATCTTTACCAAACTTAAGTTGAGTGAAGTTAACCTTACCAGTCGCATCATTCTTCACTGTTTCGACAACATTGCCATCTTTCTTAAGAACGAATGTGAATTCTTGATCTTTCAATTGACGACCTTCAAGAGATTTCGTGAATTTAAGATCAAGTGGAACCGGAACACTGTTGACACGTTTTTCAGTTGGTTTGTTTGGTTTTTCAACTTTCTTAGTTGTTGGGTTGTAGTAGTTTACAACTTGAGCCGCAGTATTTTCGATGTCTACACCACCAGGTACATCAGCTTTAACTGTTGTTGGGATGTCGAACTTGTAGTAACGTCCAAAGGCGAATTTAGTTGTGTCGATAACTTGTGTGTTTTCCGCATCGCCAAGTGACTTAGTGAAGCCATCTTTAAGTGTTGCAGTAATCACACCGTTGTTAACAGTGATATCGAATTTAGCTGTAACATCATCACCTGTTACTGAGTCGTAGGCTTTGATCTTAGTAGCATCAAGATCCAATTTAGTTTCATCGTAGTCATCTGAGATTCCTACTGATTGGATATTGTCCTTGTTAGCTGCGTCAAATTTAGTTGTATCAAGCCATACTTGGTAAACCAACTTGTCGCCACGGTTAACAGTCTTAGTATTGATGTTTTGTGCTTCGTTGTTTGAGGCATCGTCAGCGTATGGGTTCGCATTTGTATCTGCGTACTTGTCTGCCAATTCTTTATCATCATCAACGAGCTTGTCACCAGTGATATCGAATTTCTCTTCAGAAACAACGTATTTCTCTGGTTGGAACTTAGGTTCTTCTGGTGGAGTTACAGTGTTGTTGAACTCTTTATCAGCTGCATCTGTCACGTTAGCAACGATTGCTTTAGCTGTACCGTCGTGTGAAACCACAACTTTAACAGTAGCAACCATTGTGTCGTATTTGACAGTTGCATCTGTACCAGGAGTTTCTTCTACTGTGTAGTTGTAAGTCTTACCAAGATCATCGCGACCGAACTCGAGAGTCTTGAAGACAATCTTACCAGCAGCGTCATTCTTCACGCGTTCAACTTCAACGCCATCTTTCTTCAATACGAATTCGAATTCGTTAGCTTGAAGTTCACGACCTTCCAAACGTTTAGTGAAGTTCATTTCCACTGGAACTGGAACGCTGTTGACACGTTTTTGTGTTGGTTTTTCAGGTTTTTCAACTGTCTTGCTTACTGGGTTGTATACGTGAACTGTTTGGTTGGCTGTATTTTCAATATCAGCACCAGCTTTAACAGATTCTTTAACAGTTGCTGGAATATCAAATTTATAGTAACGTCCAAATTCGAACTTAGTAGTATCGATAACAGGATTGTTTACTTTATCTTTGATAAATTCATCTTTAGAAGTTGCAGTGATTGTGCCGTTTTCAACTTTGATATCGAATTTAGCAGTCACGTCTGCACCAGTTACTGAATCGTATGCTTTAATGTCAGCTGCGTTAACATCCAATTTATCTGCGTCGTATGTATCAGATACACCAACGTATTGGATGTTGTTAGCTTCTGTGAATTTAGTAGTATCAAGCCATACTTGGTATACCAATTTAGAACCGCGTTTAACAGTCTTAGTATTCAAGTTTTCTGGTTCGTTGTTGTTTGTCTTGTCTACGTATGGATCCGCATTTGTTTCAGTATATTCATTTGTCAACTCATCATCGTCATCCATCAACTTGCTACCAGTGATGTCATATTTCTCTTTAGAAACGACAAATTTTTCTGGTTGGAATTCAGGAGGCGTTGGAGGAGTGACTTTGTTGTTGAATTCTTTATCGGCAGTACCATCAGTAGCATTACCGTTGGCATCAACCCCACCAGTTGAAGATACGTTTGTAACTGTAGTCAATGAATGACCGTTCTTAGCAACTTCAACTGTAACAGTAGCTTTCATCTTATCATAAGTCATACCAAACTCTTTGTTGGCTGGGATAACTTCTTCTACTGTATAAGTGTGAGTACCTACTTTAGTGTTGTCGAATGACAAGTTAGAGAATGAAACATTACCAGCAGCATCATTCTTAACTGTTTCAACTACTGCACCTGTAGAATCTTTCAATACGAAGCTGAATTCACCTGCTTTAAGTTCACGACCTGCCAATTTCTTAGTAAAGTCAAACTTAGTCACAACTGGAGCAACAACATAGTTGTTGAACTCAGTGTCTTCAGGCATTGTAACAGCAGTACTCAAGAGACCTGTAGCGGCATCTTTAGTAACTTTAACTTTCACTACTGCGTTCATAGTATCGTAATCGATATTTGTATCGTTACCAGCTTTTTCACGCACAGTGTAAGTGTGTTCACCTTCAGCGCTGTATTCAATCGCATCAAATGTGATTGAACCATCTGCAGCATTTTTCTTAGTTTGGATTACATTGCCATTTTCAAGCAATTCGAATGTGAAGGCATCTGCTTCAAGTACTTTACCTTCAAGACGTTTAGTGAACTTGAATTGAGCTTGAGTAGGAGCTGATGTGAAGGTATTGTTGAACTCTGTATCTGCAGGAAGAGTATTTGTTGCTTTAAGTACGTGACCTTCTTTAGTAACAGTAATTGTTACTTCAGCTTTCATCGTATCATATTGCATTCCTGCTTCAGAACCTTGAACTTCTTCTACAGTGTACTTGTGAGTACCAACTTGTGTATTGTCAAAAGTCAAATCGTCAAAGGCTACAACACCTTCTTTAGTATTTGTCTTAGTTTGAAGAACTTTACCAGTTGAATCTTTCAATACGAAGCTGAATTCACCAGCTTTCAACTCACGACCCGCAAGAGCTTTGCCGAAGTCGAAACGAGTCTTAACTGGAGCTACTGCAAAGTTGTTGAACTCTGTATCTTCTGGCATTGTAACATTAGCAGTCAAGATACCAGATGCAGCATCTTTAGTAACGTTAACAGTTACTACTGCATTCATATCATCGTAATCGATGTTTGTATCTGTTCCAGCTACTTCACGTACAGTGTAAGTGTGAGAACCTTCTTTATCGTAAGAAATAGCGTCGAATTGGATTGTTCCGTCAGCCGCATTCTTCTTAGTTTGGATTACTTTACCATTTTCAAGTAATTCAAATGTAAAGGCATCCTTAGTAAGCTCTTTACCTTCAAGTTTCTTAGTAAACTTGAATTGTGCTTGTGTTGCAGCAGGTGTGAAAGTATTGTTGAATTCTGTATCTGAAGGAAGGGTATTTGTTGCTTTAAGTACGTGACCTTCCTTAGTAACAGTGATTGTTACTTCAGCCTTCATTGTATCGTAAGTCATACCAGCTTCTTTATTTTCTGGGATAACTTCTTCTACAGTGTACTTGTGAGTACCAACTTGAGTATTGTCAAAAGTCAAATCGTCAAAGGCTACAACACCTTCTTTAGTATTTGTCTTAGTTTGAAGAACTTTACCAGTTGAATCTTTCAATACAAAGCTAAATTCACCGGCTTTCAACTCACGACCTGCGAGAGCCTTGCTAAAGTCAAACTTAGTCTTAACTGGAGCTACAGCAAAGTTGTTGAACTCAGTATCAGCTGGCATTGTAACGGCAGCGTTCAAAAGACCTGTTTGAGCGTCTTTTGTGACATTTACAGTCACAACTGCGTTCATTGAATCGTAATCAATGTTTGTATCTGTTCCAGCTTTTTCACGTACAGTGTAAGTGTGTGTACCTACAGTTGCATATGAGATTGGGTCAAATTGAATTGAACCATCAGCCGCATTTTGTTTAGTTTGAATCACATTACCGTTTTCAAGCAATTCGAATGTGAAGGCATTAGCTTCAAGAGTCTTACCTTCCAAACGTTTTGTGAAGCGGAATTGTGCTTGTGTTGCAGCAGGTGTGAATGTGTTGTTGAATTCTGTATCTGCTGGAAGGGTGTTTGTTGCTTTAAGAACGTGACCTTCCTTAGTAACAGTGATTGTTACTTCAGCTTTCATTGTATCGTAAGTCATACCAGCTTCTTTATTTTCTGGGATAACTTCTTCTACAGTGTACTTGTGAGTACCAACTTGAGTATTGTCAAAAGTCAAATCGTCAAAGGCTACAACACCTTCTTTAGTATTTGTCTTAGTTTGAAGAACTTTACCAGTTGAATCTTTCAATACGAAGCTGAATTCACCGGCTTTCAACTCACGACCTGCAAGAGCCTTGCTAAAGTCAAATTTAGTCTTAACTGGAGCTACAACGTAGTTGTTGAAGACTTTATCATCTGCACTTGAAGCGAATCCACCAGTACCACTGTATTTAACTGAAGCTTGCAAATCACCTTTAGAGTTCTCAGTTACAGTAACAGTCATCTTAACTGTCATGCCATCGTAATCGACGTTTGTATCTGATCCTTTAACCTCAGTGATTGTGTAAGTGTATGTACCAACTTTATTAAAGGTTAATTTGCTAAATGTTGCTTTGCCGTTTTTGTTAGTGACAGTTTCTTCATATCCTGGTAGTGATTTATTTTCTTGATCTTTTTCAATCTTGAAGCTAAATTCACCATCAACAAGTACACGTCCTTCAAGTTGTTTTTCAACTTCTGGAGTTACTGTTACAGGTTCTTGTTTAACATAGTAGTAGATTGGTTGTTTATATGGTGTCAATGAGTTGAGCAAGTCAACGTTGGTACCAATACCATTTACCCCACGAACCAATTGTTCGTTTGGAGAAAGGTGTCCAATATTATCTCCCAAGAATGGAACAAAGACAGTCTTATACGGTGTGTATCCAGCAGCTTTTTGGAAGTCAAATGGAACTTCCTTACCATTTGCATAGGTTACACCTTTACTATCAGTGAAAGCAATTGTATTAAGAGGTGATTTCTTAACAGCTAATTCTTGTTTGTTGTAATCACCTGGTTTAATTGGTTTCGTTTCTGCTAGCAACATGTAGCCATCAGTGCTCAATGTACCATCAGAACGTTTGTTTTGTTGTTTCGGATCTAGTAAGTAAACGCGAACAACTACAGTTCCATCTTCACCTACAATTTCTTTAATACGTTTAATTCCTGCACGCTCAGCGTCCATGAATTTCGTACCAACAGTGTAAGGACGGCTTACATAACCTGATTGATCATTTGCATCAGCTGCTTGATAAAGTTTGTACCCATCAAATTGGCGCTCTCCAGATGCTGTGAAGTTTTGACCTTCCATAGCTTTAAGAGTGTATGAAGCTAAGTCTACTTCATTACCATTTGCTACGTAGTCTTGAACAGTTTTATCTGTTTTATTAGCGTTAAATGTTGGATTGTTTTTATCAACTACTTTATAGTAAGTTGTTTTATTAACTGATACTGGAATCTTGGCATTAGTATCCGTAATCGTACGACCGTTATAAGCTGGTTCTACAACGTTAATAATATCCGTTGATGTACGAGCAGCGTAAACGTCATCGTATAATTTTTTCTCAGCTGGCGTAAGGTTGTGTCCTGGTGCAACTAAAGCTTGAATACTTGCTCCAACTTCATAACCAAACTGAATGAATGGTTGGTCAGTTTTACCAGGGCCAGCTCCTGTACCTGGATCGTAATCAACTTGGAAAGTTAATTCTCCCCTAGATGCAGACTTGGTAGTCGTGAATTTTTGAATACCACTAGAAGCTGTAATCGTTCTTGTTTCTACTACATTGCCAGTGTTTTTATCCATCAATTCAACAGTCGTATCTGTTGAAGCATCAAACCTCTTGTAAGCACGTACATAGTAGTTTGTATTGTAACGTTCATTGAAACGAGTAAGGTCTACAATACTATAAGTGTATACATCGCCTTCTTTAGCAGAATAGCCTGATGGTACAGTTTGCGAACGAACACTTGCACCATTTGGATCCGTCATATCAGGTGTAGCAACTTCACCGTCTTTTAGGAAAGTTGCTACAGCAACCGGCTCGTTATTGTGGTCTGTAGCGGCACGACGGTTACGACGGCTACGACTTGTTGCCAAAGCACCAGCATTCGTCAAATCAGTTGCAGCGCGGTCAAGTGTTGCACTTCGATCTGCTGCTGATCCTACAGAATAAAAACGTGCAGAACCACGTGTGTTAAGACTTGTAGTTGCTGCCGCAGTTTCGGCTGCTGCTGTTTCTTCAGCTACTGGAGCTGCTGTTGCTGCAGAACGGTTAGCTGCTGTAGCTGAAGCGTTTGAAGCTGCTGTTGTTGAAGCTGTTGTTTCAACGTTGTTGCTGGCTGCATTTGTAGATGCCGCTGTAGCTGGTTTAGCTGCTTCTGAAGTAGCTTTCTCAGTTGGTTTTGCAGTCTCTGAAGCTGGTTTAGCTGCTTCAGGTTTTGCAGTTTCTGTAGCTTGTTTGTCAGTTGTCTCTGCGGCAACCTTATCTGTTGAAGCTTCTGGCGTCAAGTTAAATGTTGACGCAGTTGCATCAGTTGAAGATACAGCTGCAGTAGGATCTGCTTGAGCTGTTGATGCTGTAGACGTCTCAACCAGGTCTGACGAACTTTCGCCCTCAACTGATGAACCAGGGTTTGATGAAGAAGCATCGGGTGCTGTGACTTCATCAGCCTGTGCAGTATGAGCAGCAAAGAGTGCCGTTCCTAGCAAGACTGAAGCGACACCAAACGAATATTTACGCAATGAAAATCGTTGGCGTCTGTTAAAAATGTCTTTCATTTCAAGTCTCCCTCTGTATGAAATAGTTAGTTATAGGTCACGAGTATACAAGAATCCTATACTTGAACTCATGATTCTATTACATTCTAACATTCTGACAATTTATGGTCAAGTGATTAAGTTAACTTTTTTAAAAAAAATCAAGTTGTCTGACAATTTACCTAACAACTTTTGTTCGTTTTTTACCTTTACAAGTGTAAAACCCTTGATTTTATTTACTTTATACCGTTTTCAAATTTCTATTTTATTTTCTTTTCATTCCTAACTTTCTCATGTTTTTCACGGAAGATGTTAGACTTATGAGAGGATTTAACTCATTTTATTGGCTGATTTTCTTACTTTTATTCTAATTTTCGCCTTCTTATTACAAACCATCCGATTCTGTAACACCCTCGATATATCATTGATATACAATTTAATAATTGCCTTTCACGACCATAGTCACCCACTACATTTTCAAAAAAATAAAAAAACCAAGCATCATATACTTGGGTTAATCATCTTATTGGTTCCAGAGGTAACTTCCTCTATTTTTTTCTGATATGGTTGTCATTCCAAGACTGCAATTCTTGATAGGACTTGACTTTACCTTCTTCCTGAGTCGGTCTAAAAGCCCTAACCGGTAATTCGTAGGCATCCTGCCCTTCAGGTGCCATCCAATGGAGCAAGGTATTGAACCAGGTTTCGTTATTGATTTTACTTGGAAGCGTATAGATTCTAGCATGTTTGGTCTTAACAGCTTCGTAAGCTTCCTTTTGCTCTTTGGCAAAGTTGGTACTATCCATATTGAGGCTCCTGTCTTTTTCAGAAATGTAATAAAGAGCAGGTAGACTCGCAATTGGTGTTCCAGACGGATTATCAAAATCCTTACCATTAGTTGCACCTGGCCACATCTCAAGACCAAAAGGCTCTAAAGTCTTACGCATATCAACATTAGCGTACTCCAATTCCGAGTCCAAAGTATTCGAGTTAGCTGAGATATTCATCTCCTCGATTTTTTGAGTTTTGAGATTGAGGTATTTTTTATTAGAAGTAAAATCAGCTGACGATGCACCAAAAGGCATTTGTAAGTAGGCTTGGTCATTAAGCATGAAAAGCCTTAGACTTGCCTGGTTTAAATAATCTTCATTCCCAGCTTTCTTAGCCAATTTCAAAAGGTCAATTTGTTTAGGTTTCTGATTTGGTTTTTCCGTGTCATACACATAGATATTAAAATAGTCATATTTATAAAGAGTTTCACCCTTGGCATTTTTCTTACCAGATACATCACCCTTGCACTCTTGAGTGACTAGGTATTGACCAGCTACCCCCACAATGTTAAACATGTTTCTATCATGACCAGGATTTGGTGTCACGAGTAGAAATTCCTTATTATCCCCGAAGGTTGTCAGGGTGATTTTAAACAAGGGATCTTCTGCATTGCTGCCGGAATAGACAGTTGTACTTGACTTGCTAGATGAGGCTGAGCCCTTGGTAGCCTTACTGCTACCACTCACGGCAAAAAAGATAGCCGTTCCTGCGATTACAAAAAGCAATGCCACTAAGAGACCTATAAAAACAATTTTTGTTGTCTTATCCCCCTTAGGTGTTGGCTTCTTTACAAACTTATTTTCCATAATAATCTCCATTTTTCAGTATTACTTCTAGTATAGCATAGGTGGGGACTATTGATAAGGTGCATCGGCGGTCTAAGAGGGCTGGGTTTTTGATTTTCATTTGACAAAATCCGTTAGACAGCGTAAAATCGAGACAAGTAACATTCGGAGGTAAATGGAGACATGAACAACTAAGTCTATTCACAATAAACCTGCTTTATTTGATAGATTGTTTTCATGTCTTTTTTGCGCTCTTTTTCTGTAGAAAACTTGTTGATGGTATCTGCGCTTTTTTGCGTCCACACCATCACTATCTCCTAGAGAGCTTTTTAGCTAGATTCAAGGCAGTTCTATCTTATAAGGTAGGACTGTTTTTTGACCTTTGATATTGTTTGAAGTAAAAAACTACTTCAAACAATATCCACAAACACTCTGACCTAGGAGGTCCTATGATACAGATTCAACACCTAACCATAACACATACCAAAGATTTGCGTGAACTTGTTCATGATCTAAATCTAACGATAGCTACAGGCGAAAAAGTCGCCATCATTGGGGAGGAAGGCAATGGAAAATCTAGTCTCCTTGCCGTTATGGTCAATCCAAAAGCACATTTTGACCATCTGTCTTACGAGGGAACTATTAACAAAACAGATAGCCCACTGGTCTATATTCCCCAACAAATTTCGGATAACTTGCAATCTCTAACCCTTAACGACTACTTCTTTGCGGACACTTATGACCTAGACTATGCCACCCTCTATCGTCTGGCTGATGAACTTCGTTTTGATAGTGAGCGTTTTGCTAGCAGTCAGCTGATCTCCACTCTATCAGGTGGTGAGAAACTCAAAATTCAACTCATCCGAGAATTAGCTCGTCCCCACGACATCATTTTTCTTGATGAGCCTTCAAACGATATGGATTTAACTACTATGACTTGGTTAAAAGACTTTATCAAGCACTCTGATAAAACGATCGTCTACATCTCACATGACGAGGATTTACTCAGTCAGACAGCTGATACCATTATCCATCTGGAACTCCTTAAACGTCGTCAACAGGCAAGGACCAGTGTGGAACACCTCGACTATGATAACTACAGCCAACATCGCACTGATAGCTACCAACAACAGATGCAGCAAGCGAAAACCGAGAAAAAAGCCTATGACAAAGCCATGGCCAAGCATCGCCGTATCAAACAAAATGTCCAAACTACCCTACGTAATACGCATGATAGCACGCAAGGACGATTGGTTGCCAAAAAGATGAAAGCAGTCCTCTCGCAAGAAAAACGCTACGACCGCCTTGCCCAAGATATGACACAAATGCCTGATAAAGAAGACAGTATTGAACTATTCTTCTCTCATATCACTCCTCTACCTCAGGGAAAATATCTCTTAAATCTGGATAAAAAGCAGATAAACATCGCTCCTCACCTGACCATTGACCATCTCAAACTTTCTTTGAAAGGGCAAGAAAAAATTGGTATTGTTGGAGATAACGGCTGTGGTAAATCCACTCTCTTACACTTTCTCTACCAAGAACTTAGCAAGAAGACAGACCTGACTATTGGCTACATGCCTCAACATTACAATACTATCTTGCAAAATGATTTGTCACCGATAGCGTTTTTAAGTAAGACAGGCGACAAGTCTGAACGAGAGGTTATAAGCTCCCATCTCGCCAACCTCAACTTTAGTCATGATGAAATGAACCATGCAATCTCTGATTTATCTGGAGGACAGAAAGGAAAACTACTCCTACTGCACCTGGTCTTAGAAAGCCCTAAGCTGCTTATCCTAGATGAACCAACCAGAAATTTTTCACCCACCTCGCAACCCCAAGTCCGACAGCTCTTCGAGAACTATCCAGGGGCAATTCTTACAGTATCACATGATGTCAACTACCTCAGACAAGTCTGCCAAAAGATCTATCGCCTAGACTCACGAGGTTTAGAAGAAGTTGAGATTTAAGATCTCGAATCTATCGTTTTTGCAAGAAAAGTCTCAAAAGAAACCTTTTCTTAAATCATAACCACCCGTCTAACGGGTGGTTTGATCAAGGGCTATAAGCCCATAATA
>OAXA01000059.1_pt1 | contig 18274 bp, 22 predicted proteins | sample 1501441 | NCBI WGS metagenome assembly OAXA01 (sample SAMEA2580299, study PRJEB22360) | human gut metagenome | biome: human gut; feature: human-associated habitat; material: faeces | place: Denmark | collected 2008/2010
TGGAGCTTGCGCACACTATGCCAGCAGGGCGCGCCCCCCCACCGCTACGACGACAACCCCGGCGGCTCGTGCGGCCGCAAGAGCAGTCCATCGCCACGGCCTCAGCAGGTTGACGCCGCACGCTCGTGCAGCCCGAAGGTAACCATTGGGTGCCGGTTTACCGAACGGCACATTTCCAAGAGTGACCAACTTAGGTGGGTTAAATCCAGCAACTGAGAGACGAGCGTCGAACAAGATCGCGCCGACACCGGCCAAAATGGGCTGCCTTAGATGACTCATGTCACCAGCATTCATGATGAAATCATCATGTGCAACGATTACTTCGTCAACGAATGATCATCCGGGCGTTGGGACCAGCTCCAATCTCCGTGGACTCCCTGGTCGACCTCACGGGAGCTTCTCCCGCAACGATCCGCCGTGACCTGACGGATCTAGAAGGGCACGGCCAACTGCGCAAAGTGCATGGTGGCGCTGTATCGGTAAATCTTCGTGGGGCTCCACTTCCATATCATCTGCGCGCAGCCGAAAATGCAGATGCCAAAGTTGCGATCGCCAAAGTGATCAATGACCTGGTCGTGGACGATATGGCGATCATCCTCGACAACGGTTCAACAATGGCGATCATCGCTGAAGCCTTACGTAATCGCCCCATTACTGCATTGTGTCTGTCTCTTCGTTCAGCATTGCCGCTAGCTGATGCTGGAACCGCCACCGTCGTCACCCCTGGCGGAACCGTCATGCCCGAAACCTTTCGCTACGAAGCTACCGCCTGCCTACAAGCCCTTCACGATTTCCGAGCTGACATGGCAATCGTGGGTACCTGTGCAGCCGCTGCAGCCCATGGCTTGACTGTCACCACCTATGAGGACGCTCAGATCAAACGCTCCATCCTCGCAACCTCGTCTCGCGTGACCCTTGCTGCCACGGGCGAGAAACTCACCCGCACCTCCAGTTTCCGGTTCGGGAACATCGAGGATGTTGATGATCTCGTCACGACATCCGAGGCACCCGACACAACAGTGGAGACCTTCCGGCAGGCTGGAACCAGCATCCACATTGCCGACTGATTCACCGCGCAACACCACAACCGACTTGAACGCGCCGTCACCAATGACGGTAGTGGATTTTCGGTTTCCACCTTCGTCAGCAACCACCGGCGATGGCAGCACCGACGATCACAACCCCATTCGCCACACGGCGGCATGAGACGACAAGTGGCGGCGCCCCACGGACGCCGCCACCATCTGTTTAGCCTCAAAGAACTTTCGAAAGGAAGTTCTTCGTTCTTTCATTCTGCGGGTTAGAGAGCACCTCGACGGGATCTCCTTCCTCCACTAGGTACCCGTCAGACATGAACATCAGCCGATCAGCCACCTCACGAGCGAATCCCATCTCGTGGGTGACGACGATCATCGTCATACCTCCCACGGCAAGGTCCCTCATGACGTCCAGGACCTCACCGACCATCTCCGGGTCAAGGGCCGACGTCGGCTCATCAAAGAGCATGACGTCGGGATCCATGGCCAGGGCACGCGCAATCGCAACGCGCTGCTTCTGACCACCCGATAGCTGAGAGGGCCGGGCGTCGGCCTTGTCGGCCATGTGCACCCGCTCCAGCATCCGATGGGCGCGCTCAGCAGCCTCTTTCTTGTTGGTCTTCTTGAGCTGCACCGGGGCCAGCATGATGTTCTCGGCGACGGTCATGTTCGGGAACAGGTTGAAGTGCTGGAAGACCATTCCCACCTTCTGACGCACCTTGTTGATGTCGGTGTCCTTGGCGGTGAGGTCCTGTCCCTCGACCTTGACGGTGCCGCTCGTCACCTCCTCCAGCAGGTTAAGGCAGCGCAGGAAGGTTGACTTTCCGGACCCGGAGGGGCCGATGATGGACAGCACCTCACCCTTGGTGATGGAGGCGGAGATGCCCTTGAGCACCTCCAGCTCCCCGAAGGACTTGCGCAGGTCGATGACCTCGATCATGGGGCCGTCATAGGCAGTTGCGGTGGTCACTTGTTCACCTTTCTGTCGACGAAGTTCGACAGCTTCGTCAGGGCGAAGATAACGATGAAGTAGATGATGCCGACCATCAGCCAGATGTCGAAGGACCGGAAGTTCCGGGCGATGATCTGCTGACCCTGATACGTGAGCTCGGCGAATCCAATGACAGCCAGCAGGGAGGTGTCCTTGAGGCTGATGACGAACTGGTTGATGACGGCCGGGGTGCTGATCTTGACCGCCTGCGGAACGATGACCTTGCGCATCGACTGCATCCAGTTCAGGCCCAGGGACCGGGATGCCTCCATCTGCCCAGGATCAACGGACTGGATGCCGCCGCGAACGATCTCGGTCATGTAGGCACCAGCGTTGAGGGACAGGGTCAGGACGCCGGCCGTCAGCACGCCGATCTTGATCCCGGTCACCGTAGGTAGACCGAAGTAGAAGAAGAAGGCCTGGACCAACAACGGTGTCCCTCGGAAGATGTCGACGTAGATGGCCGCGATGGCCTTGAGAATCCCGATGCCGGACACCTTGCAGAACCCGAAGATGACGCCAAGGATCGACGCGAACAGCAAGCTCAGCGCGGTGGCGGCCAAGGTCATTCCCAGGCCCTTCATGAGGGCGGGGAAGCTGCTCACGAAGAGTTGCCAGAAGGATTGATCGGCCTCGGAGTCGGAGGCCTTGAGGTACTTGTCGACGATCTTGTCGTAGGTGCCATCAGCCTTGACGTCTGCCAACCCCTTGTTGAAGGCATCTTTGAGGGCGGCATTGTTGCCCTTGAGGACCGCGAAACCGTAGGACCCGCCAGCCACCTTGGGCGTGACGGTCTTGAGGCCATTGCCCTGGGCGATGCCGTAGGCCAGTACCGGGTAGTCGTCGAAGACAGCCGCTGCATTACCGGTCTGCACCTCGGAGTACATGGTGTCGGCCTTGTCCAGGGCCTTGACGGTGAATCCGTACTTCTTCGAGATGGACTTGGCGTAGGCCAAGCCCTCGGCGCCGGTCTTACCGACCACGGTCTTGCCCTTGAGGCCCTCGTATCCGGAAATGTCGGAATCCTTCTTGACGGCCATCTGCACGCCAGACTGGAAGTACGGATCCGAGAAGTCGAAGATCTTCTTGCGCTCGTCGGTGATCGTCATTCCCGAGAGCACAGCGTCGGCCTGTTTCGCCTGAACCGCTTGGAGGGCGGCGTCGAAGCCAATCGCCTTGATGTCAACCTTGAATCCCTCACGGGTCGCAATCTCATGGATGAGGTCCATGTCGATACCGACCATCTCACCGGAGGCGTCACGGTACTCAAACGGTGCGAAGGTGGTGTCAGTGGCAATGATGAAGGTCTTGCCCTTGACCGACGAGGAGTCGTCGGCATGTGCCTGGGCCATTCCGGGGCCCACAAGGGTCACCAGGCCCACGAAGGCAGCCACGATGACACTCATGAGACGTCTGACCCGCTGTGACACGTGAATCATGCGGTTTCTCCCAACTTGACGCCGCTGTGGCGTCATGGCGGGCATGGTAAATGATGCCGGGAGCTTTCCCGCATTCGTCCCACAAGGCGCACCCGCCCGGGAAAACCCGAGCGAGTGTGTCTTCGCCCATTCCGACGGCTGATCAGGCGAGCTCATGGTGGTGCAGGGTTCTTGCCCTTCGTCTCGGGCAGGGTGAGCACTGTCAGGGCCGAGATCACCAACAGGATGATGACGTAGACGACGAACCTGTTCGGAGTCTTGGCCCAGGCCGACATGATGTAGGGAGCGGTACCGCCGAACACCGCGATGAGCATATTTATCTTGCACTCGAATTTGGGGCGACAGGAAGGTAGAAATAGCGATTTCAAAGAAATAAAAGACCGAGTTACGGTTTATCTGTGGGTCAAAAGGGGCCACAGTGGATCCAAGTGGACAAGATTCCTAAACAAGAAGAATCCAGCGATCGTCGATACTGGAGGAGATATTGGCAGGGGCGGGATCCTGTAACAAACAAACACATGCATGGTTTTACGGCCAAGTTGACGTGGACATTATTGGCGCAATCGGCACACCCAATCGACCCAACTCACAGGACCTGATATTAAACTTCCGACCATGGTAAAGGAACAACGCTCATGCATCATCGGCAACGTAGCCATCAGCACAACGCTCCACCGCGCACCCAACAACATCGGAGCATTCACTGACACCGATTAACTACGAGTCCTCATGGAATCAGCTCGATCCCCCGGATACTTCTGCCAACGCCAGTTAGAAGATCGGGAATATCTCATAGAAGAACCCATCAGGGTAGCTGAATCCGACACAAGTCAAACGGAATACCTCACTCTGTGCCTAGATTCCTATCCTGAACGTCACCTCATCGGAAGACCTGGTATGAAAACCATGCTCGTCCTCGCCGACGCCCTTCGGCTCATAGGGTTATCCACTCCCCAAAGCATCGACGTCGAATGCGTCTACTTCAACCCCCACTACTGGGATCTCCTCAATCCAGACCCCGACACACATCGATATGACATGGACCCTCAGCACCGATATCTGCCGGTGGGTATCTCCCCCTCACCCACACCTGGCACATGCCCGACGACATCACAGCCCTAGGCTGACTATTTGACCTCATCCCCCTCTTCCAAAGACAACCACCACAACACATCCACGCCACCCCCGGCGAACGAAGAATCCGACCATGGTGAATCCATCACACATACCGAGATCGTCATTGAGGGAGTTTTCTAACCCGATACCCAGATTCTCCCTCTGCTGGGTTCATTAAATTTTCGGATGCGATCACAGTTTGACGGTCTCTCACATACTTGGCACGCCCGGATAAGGCTCCGCCTACCTATGGATTCTGCACGTCAGGGCACTATGAGAGCCAACGCAGTGATTGCCAACTGCCCAGCGACGATAGCAGCCAAGATTGTCGAAAATAGGAATATTCCCTCCATCCACAGCGTCAGGAAGAACCACCCGAAGTGATGAAATACGAGGCCCGATACGTATCCGACGCAGGTAGCAACACGCCACATACATAATTGAAGCTTCAGCGCGATCAGCGTGCGCCAAGGCGCCCACCCAGCCGAACGCCACCGAGTGCACGATGACGAGCCCGCAGGTGAATATCACCACGCCGATGAGGGTGACCGACAGGTAAGTGCTGATGACCATTGGTAGGCCTATGAAGATCAACACGGCTCCACCAAGGATCGTGCGTAAGCTCTCCACCGCGTGACGATCGTGCCGGCTCAGGCTGAGGCGACGGCGCCAAAGAAACACGGCAAGAAGATGACACCGACTCCCAATTGGGAGAGGTGGAGGGGGAGGCCGTCAGGACCGTGCAGGCCAGGACGCCCCTTCTTCGACCCCTCGGGTAGCACTCCGAATGCTGCCTCTTCCTCGGCGGTACTCGCCCAACCCTTGTCACTCACCCAGAGGCGTCACATAGATACTTGCTTGTCAAGAAATTTCATGAATTCATGATACGACGAAATTGACCGTAATTCTGTGAACAATTCCTGATCGTAAAGGACACGGATCAGCGGCTGATAGAACCTCACGAAATCATCATAGTCCCCCTCATTAATAGCAAGCAGGAGAACCAAACTAACATCCGACGTCTCCCAATCGATCGGAGTTGACGGTATGAGGATCGCGATCTTGGTCTCATACGCCAGGAAGTCCATCGCGTGTGGGACCGCGAACCTTCGGAAGAAGACCGTGGATGAGTACCCTTCTCTCAGAAAAACACTTTCCCTGAAGCCGTCGGGAACAATACCATTTCTCTCCATTGCTTCACACATGAAGTCGAGAGTTTCACGCCATGAATCGAAGGATCTCCCAGTGAAAAATAATGTGGGATCGAGAAAGCGTTTCATTGCGCTGGCAGTGGCAACCCGCGACTTCTTCTCACTGGCCCTCAAGAGTGCAGAATCGATCGCCGACAGATCCAGATCCGACATCAACGCACTAATGGGAACACAGGTATGACGGTGCGACGGTTCCTCTGTCGTCGATAGCACGATGTCGCAATCACAGGTATCTGCTTCCGCGACAGATGAAACGATGTCCACAATTCTCATCCGATCCGCGAAATGGTCGACCAATCCGGCCAATAAAAGATCACGGAGCGCCCGGTAACGCGGACAGACCACCACTGCCGTAACCAAACTCGGATTCGGCGCAGGTTCGGAATAAAGTCCGATGTAGACAGCCAAAAGTCCAATCTCGTCATCCGTGAAGAAAATTCCCAACAGCCTCGAAAGCTTGTCAGCCAAGTACACGGCGGCGTCATAGAGGAATGGTGACCGTGATCTCAATGACTCACGCAGAGTATTGCGAAAATAGGGCATTGAAGGAGCATGAGCCATGAGTCGTTCAACATGTTTCGAAACACTGCCGTACAGCTCCTCTTTCGCGATGACCAACCCGAAGTGTTCAACCGTGTCATCCAGACACCTGCTCACCGTCAAGCAAGTGTCACAGGAATCAGAGTGATGATCAGGTTCGCCATGACCAAGTCCGAGGGTCGCACCAATGATCGACCTCAGGTAGGCGTCATCAGCGGATGACAGTGGCCGATCAGGGTACAACTTCCGCAATCCAACCAGAAACTGATCGCACAACATCTCAGATTGGTTACTCATCACCAGATCTGTCGCCGCGTCGTCCTCGATCGGAAAATTGTACCGTTGTACGCATATTGCGATGTTCACGACCATGTTGCTGAGTCGTATGTCGTCAATTTCCAAGTAGTGATCACGCAATGTTTCGACGACCAAGTTCTCGATATCCCCCAGTCTGACATCTGGCAGATACCTGGCCACTCTGTCATTCTGGCCAACAACAGCGTCCATGGCCGTATTCACGAGGCTTCCCAAGAAATTACGGAAATGAACCTCGTCACCATCCAGATGAATCGTCGAACCCTTCACTGACAGGTGCAACGAATGGTCTTCGAATTGTGGTTCCAAACGTTTCAGCGACGCTTTTATGACAGACTCGCTGAGATAGCAATCACGCATGACGTCATAGATCGTGGTGTCGGAAGTGCTGAGCAGATACAGGAGTATCCGTTCGTGGTGTTCGAGCTGAGTTGAAAACTCTGAGTTCCTTGCAACGACCTCGGCGTACACGGATCGTTCCACCGAATATCCGTTCGTCGTTGATTCAATAATATTTTCTCGACTAATACCATTGATCCGCGCAATATCGTATCTGAGCGTCCTCGTACTGACACCAAGGAGCCCTGCGAGGTCTGTACCTTTCATGGAGTGATCGACCTCGCTGAGCAGCTGCAGCAACAAGGCCTGCCGCTGTGAAAAACGAATCAACAGAAAACACCTGACATCGACGTATCATCACTGGAAAGACACATTATGTCATAATATCCTCGCTCGGTGAAATTCAAGTTTTGCCGCGGCACTGGCAATGAAAAGTTTCCCGCTGAACGGCAACAAATCTGACCCGTGCTCCTGGAACCGATGGGGCATGAAATGCTCGTCAACCTCAACCATCATTGTCGTCCAGGAAGGGTCATTGCTGACCCCGTGCCGAGGATGAAAACGGCACCACCACATCGCACTGCGGCGAAGACAGGAGGTTACTCAATGGCCGAGATGATGAACGCTGCACTGATGTATGGACCTGGCGACATCCGCGTCGAGCAGGTGCCGAAACCCACGTGCCCACCCGGCGGGTTCGTTCTGAGGGTCGATGCAGTAGGACTGTGTGGTTCAGACATCCGGAACCTCACGACGGACTCTAGGAAGGGCGACTACCCCTTCATCTATGGGCACGAGGTCGTGGGTACAGTGTGCGAAACTGCCGACGGCGTGGACGAATACGAGGTCGGCGACAGAATCTACGTCTACCCCGAGGCACACTGTCTAAAATGCGAGTACTGCCGCTCGGGGCTGAGCAACCTGTGCACGGACGTCGAACACTATGTGGATCGCCCCGGTGGTTTCGCGGAGTACATCTCATACACCAACAGGCGTGTCGAACGCGGTGCCACATTCCGGGTACCCGAGGGAATTTCTCCGGTCCGTGCCAGCTTGGCCGAGCCCCTGTCGTCGGCATATTCGTGTGTGGAGAACATCAACGTCAGGCTCGGGGACACCGTTGCAATCTTGGGAGCTGGCCCCGTCGGCATATTCCTGTCCATTCTGAGCAAGTTGCGCGGAGCATCGCGAATCATCCTGATCGACATCAACAAGAACCGTCTAACTCGTGGCCTTGATTTCGGAGTCGACACGATCATCGACTCCAGCGATGTTGATCCGATCGAGGCCGTCCGGGATCTCACGCATGGATTGGGTGCGGACAAAGCCATCTCTGCGAATCCGACTACCCTCGGCCAACAACAAGCCGTCGCTATGACTCGTCCTGGCGGAACCGCTGTCTTCTTCGGTGGTGTCCCCAAGGGGACTTGCGTCAGTCTTGATTCAAACTCCGTTCATTACAAGGGCATGTGGATCTACGGTCACTACGGAGCGACGAGTACTCAGGTCCAAAAGGCGTTCGAACTCGCCATTGACGACAAATTCCCTGCCGAAAAGGTCATCACCAACGTCTTGCCCCTGAGCAGCATCAACGACGCAATCGAACTCACCCGTACCGGCGAGGCCCTGAAGGTGGTCCTCGTACCCGATGGAAAGGATAAGTGACAACCATGGCAAGTGAAGTCAAGGTTCTCATCGCATGTGGCTCAGGAATTGCCACGTCAACCGTTGCCCAGGAAAAGGTCAAGGAGATCCTGCGGGACGCCAAAATTCCCGCGAAGATCACGAAAGGGACGGTGGGACAGCTACCAGTTCTCCAGGACGGTGTCGATGTCATCATGCTGACAACCCGTTACGGGAAACCGTTGAACAAGCCCGTAATTCAGGTTTTCGGACTCATCTCCGGCATCAACGAAGACGCGTTGGCAGAAGAGATCATCTCCACGTGTCGAGATGTCTTGAACCAGTCATGACCCCATAGGAGCACCCCATCATGTCAATCATCAAGGGCATTCTCGACATCGGCGCTGTGGTCATCCTGCCGATCGTGATGCTGATTCTCTGCCTGATCTTCAGGATGCCTTTCGGTAAATCCCTCAAGGCCGGTCTGATGATCGGTATCGGATTCTCCGGGCTTTCCCTCGTCATCGGATTCCTCATGACGTCCGTGCAGCCGGCAGTGGATTACTACCGGCACATGGGTGGAGGATTCACGACCGTTGACGTCGGCTGGGCGGCTGTCGGTGCGGCCTCATTCGGAGTGCCGTTCGCTGCCCCTGCCATCCTTCTTGTCGTCCTGATAAACGTCGTCATGATTCTCGCGAAGATGACGAACGTACTCAACGTCGACATCTGGAACTTCATCCACTTCCTAGTGCCCGGAACTCTGGCCTACGCACTGACGAACAACGCCTGGATCGGCCTGGCTGTCGTCCTCGTCCTTTCGGTCATTGACCTCATCGTCGCCCAGCGTGTCGCGCCAAAGTGGCAGGAATACTACGGTCTCACAGGAACGACATGCTCGACCCTTTCCTACATCACGTCGGCATGGCCCATCGCGATCGCACTGAACTGGGTCATCGACAAGATCCCCGGAGTGCGCAAGATTGACATCTCCATGGAGAAGGTCGGAGACAAGCTCGGATTCTTCGGGGACACCGCCTTCATCGGCCTTATTGTCGGCATCTTCCTGGGGCTCATGACTCGTCAGCCTTGGCAGGGAGTCCTCGTCATGGGTATGGGAATCGCCACCGTTCTGGTGCTCCTACCTCGGATGGTCTCGGTCATGATGGAGGGCCTGTCAACGGTGGGTGAAGGTGCGAAGACCTTCATGAAGCGTCACCTCGGAAAGAACAAGGACGGCAGCGAGCGCGAGCTCAACATCGGCATGGACGTCGCTCTGGCGCTCGGTGACCCGGCGGCAATCACCATCACCGTTCTGATGATCCCGCTGTGTATTGCCTTCGCATTCATCATCCCGGGTATGAACTACTTCCCGGTCGGCATGCTCACCGTGATCGTCTACATGATGCCGATGATCTGTCTGGCCTGCAACGGAAACATGTTCCGTTCCCTCATCATCGGGGCGATCTACATGTTCTTCGTTGAGTGGGGCGCGAGCTTCTTCGCACCAGAGGCCACTGCGATGATGCATGCCACCGGCGTTCAGGTTTCCGGCTCTGTGACTGATGCATTCTTCGGTTACAACCTTCCCAACGTCATCATCTCGCTCATCCACCGGATGTTCTGATCTGACGGAGCACAGTATCCCCGCGGCTATTTCCGAGCCTGTGAAAGCAGTGACAATATGAGCGTACTTCTGAACACCGAGCTTACAAATGTGAATGCTGAGGCTGCTGACCGTGATCAGGTCCTGACAGCCATGGCTCACCAACTTGATGAGTCTGGGGTGACCAATGCGGGATTCCTAGAAGCTTTGTTGAAACGAGAGGAGAATTATCCGACAGGCCTTCCCATCAGTGGCGGCGTGGCCATCCCGCACACGGATCCTCAGTACGTGACGCGGGACGCCTTGGCAGTCACGACCTTGCGCACTCCGGTGCTCTTCGGTCAGATGGGTGGGTCAGAGGAGGATGAGGTTTCGGTTTCCGTCGTCATTCTCATGGCATTGTCGAATGCGGATGATCATCTGAGCATGCTTCAGAACATCGTGAAATCCATTCAAGATGGCGATCTCATGAAAACGATCAGGAACGCTGCTGAACCAGAAGAGATTGTTTCCCTCGTCAGGGCGATGATACCTTCTGATACCGAGGCCGCCTGACGACAGCTGACACTGAATTGCATATCAGATTATGCAGCGCGACATCATGCCGCGAAAAAGAATGATCTTGTATCACACATGACGTCGCACTGTATTCACATTCGATCCTGATTGTTTTGACATATGGTGGGGATCACCAAGACGACTTCGTCGTAGCAGTTGTTTTTGGAAAGGCTGAAGCATGAACAACAAGAGCACTGACGGACCCCTCGTCATCGCCATCGATTCATCAACGACCTCCACGAAGGCCATCGTCGTCGATGTCGACGGCAACGTGCTGGGCACCGCCAAGCGGCCCATCCAGTTGCACACCCCGGCGATGGATCAGTACGAGCACAATCCCATCCGCTGGTGGGAGACCTCGCGGGACACAATCGGCGAAGTCATCTCCGGCCTCAGCCCCGCAGACCGATCCCGCGTCAGCGCCATTGGTGTGACGCAGCAGCGAGAGTCTTTCGCGCCGTTCAAGGCCGACGGCACGCCGTTGCGCAACGGCATCTTGTGGCTGGACGGCCGGGCCACCGAGCAGATCCGCGCCTATGGCACGGATCGCGTCCACCAACTGTCCGGAAAGCCGGCAGGCGTCACGCCCGCCATCTACAAGATGGCATGGCTCAAGCAGTATGAGCCGGACGCCTTCGCCCAGGCCGACAAGGTCATCGACGTCGGTGGCTACATCTGCTTCAACCTCACCGGCAGGTGGGCGACATCCGAGGCATCCGCCGATTCCCTCGGCCTCTTCGACATCGAATCACGCACCTGGGCGGACGAACTCCTCGAGATCGCTGGCGTCCGTCGCGATCAGATGGCTGATTTGGTTCCTCCTGCCGACGTCATCGGGGATCTGCGTCCAGAACTCGTCGCAGACTGGGGTCTGGACGGTCCGATTCCCGTCATTGCGGGCCTTGGCGACGGTCAGGCAGCCGGTATCGGCGCTGCCGCAATCACCCCGGACATTGCCTACCTCAATCTTGGCACCGCTGTGAACGCTGGCGTCGAGTCACCCACCTACAAGTACGACTCAGCGGTACGGACCCTGGTGTCCGGAATTCCCGGTGAGTACGTCTTCGAGGTGCTGCAGTCGTCCGGGTCCTATCTGGCCGGATGGTTCCGCGAGGCCCTCGGTGATCCGCGTCTCCTCGGTGAGCCCGACCCTGAGCTCGACGCCGCCGCCAGCACCATCCCGCCCGGCTGTGAGGGCCTCATCACCCTCCCGTACTGGAACGCTGTGCAGTCGCCGTACTGGGATCCGGTCGCCCGCGGAGCCGTGGTCGGTTGGCGCGGAACTCATTCCCGAGCGCACATGTACCGCTCCATCCTCGAGTCGATCGGCTTCGAGATGCGCTTCAACCTGGACTGCATCGAGAAACAGACCGGCGTCCGCATCACGACCTTGCGTGCCATGGGAGGCGGAACTCGATCCAAGCTGTGGCGTCAGATCATGGCTGACACCGCAGGTGTCCCCATCACAACATGCGTCGAGGACGAGATCTCAGCCCTTGGTGCCGCTGTCCTTGCCATGGCCGGAATCGAGGCCCACGGCAGCCACGACGTCGCCGCATCGGCGAAGGCGATGGCCCACTTCGGCGACACCACGGAGCCCGACATGTCCCTGCACGAGCAGTACAAGGACATCGCCGAGGTCCAGCATCGCCTCTACCCGCAGCTCCAGGAAGTCTTCGAAGACCTGCACACCTTGGCCAACAGATACCCCAGTACCAAGCCCGAGTCCCCCAAGGTCTCGTCCTGAGCCATGACCAACCTACGGTGGAGTGGAAGGTGCCAGTCGCGACATCTTCCACAACGCCGTCCGCCTCGCGATCGACAGCGAATACAGGAAGGACACGACATGCCAGTTTTCACCGTTCTGGGCGCAGGAGCCATGGGCACCGCGCTGTGCAAGCCCCTCGTCGAATCCGGATGGGAGGTGCACCTGTGGGGAACGTGGCTGGACGACCACCTCCTTGACTGCATCGAGAAGGGTGAGCCCCATCCCCGCATCAAGGTTGAGGCAGCTCCCGGAATCAAGACGTATCGCTCCGACGAGCTTGCGGTGGCCCTTGAGGGCTCTAACGTCGTTGACATCGCCGTCACCTCTGACGGCCTGCCGCGCGTCACCGAGATGCTGCTGGAACACCTCGGAGATCTGCGGGCTCTGTGCCTGACGGCCAAGGGCTTCTGGACCAATCCCGAAGGACGCATCACACTGCTGCCCGACGCCATTCGTGCCATCGCAGCTGACAAGGGGGTCTCCCTTCCCCCGATCGTCGCCATCGGTGGACCTGTCAAGGCCAATGAGTGCGCTGCCGGAGAGGTGACGGCGACGACCTTCGCCTGCACCGACTTCGACATCGCCAAGGGACTGGCAGCTGATGCGTCCACCGCCACCTACGGCATTCGTCCCAGTGACGACGAGGTCGGCGTCGAGCTGTGTGCTGCCCTCAAGAACGTCTATGCCATTGCCCTGGGCATCGCTGACGGTCTGGGAGAGGCGAGCGGCATCCCGCGTCACAACCTCAAGGCAGCGACCTTTGCCCAGGCCGTCCGGGAGATGTCCATCCTCGTCGACCATGCCGGTGGTCATGCTGAGACTCCCTACGGCCTCGCCGGGGTGGGAGACCTCGAGGTCACCGGTCTGTCCGGCCGAAACAAGCTGTACGGCGTTCGCCTCGGCAAGGGGGAACACCCCGATGACGCCCTGAAGAACATGAATGAACTCGAGCAGACGGTCGAGGGGTACCCGGCAGCTCCGCTGGCCGTTCGATTCGCCGGTCAGCTCGGTGTCGACGAGGAGACCGTCCCGCTGCTGCACACGGTGGCCCGCATCCTTCGCGGGGAGGCAGGCGACGTCTACAAGGCCGTCGCTGCTGCGGTCAAGCCCTGACAGGAATCTGCGACCCCAACAATTCTCCAACTCCAGCGGTGCGGTGCGGATCCATCGATCCGCACCGCACTTGTTTGTCTTTCAAGCCTTGACGACGCAGGACGATCCGTCACTCCACGAGCTTGAGACCAATGACACAGCCGACGATCCCGCCCAGCAGCAGGATCTTGGCCACCGAAACCGGCTCGGCACCGGTGATCATCGCGTAGGCGACCGTGACGACAGCCCCAATTCCGACCCACACCGCATAAGCCGTTCCGACGGGAAGGGACTTCATGGCCATCGCCAGGCCGAACATGCTCGCAGCACACCCGACAACGACGATGATGCTTGGGACGAGTTTGGTGAACCCCTCGGATCGACCCATCGCGGTGGCCCACACCGCCTCCAGGGAACCGGACAACACAAGAATCAGCCATGCCATGACAGCAACCACCTTTTCAGGCCGTCTTGTCGCTGTCCGGGTACGGCTCCCTCGTCCGGGTCCCGCTGATCGGGGGCAGGACCATGCTCTCAAATGGGGGCGGCACCCTACCTGGCCCCCACCGGCCTCCTGCCAACATCAGCACGAACCAGTGGTGGCAAGGTCACCGTCGTCATCTCCTGGCAGCTACGGGCGTCTTCCACCAACCACGCCGGGCGTGCAACTCGATGCACGAACCGACGCACACAGCCCCTAAAACTTTCCCCTAAACGCAACAAAACCCCTTGTCACCAAGGGGTTTTGTTCGGTGGGCCTAACTGGACTTGAACTCGCATTTCCGGCGTGTCGCGCCAAGAAGAAAAATCTTCGATCTGACAAGCCAAAATACGCTCTCACTAGGTGGTTCTCTGTGTAGTTGGTGTCCTCATCGTAGCCTGGCAGGGGTGGCATGAATGGCTAGAATGGACTCAAATCGTACCGAGATCGTACCGACGGATGAGAGGGCCGGACATGGCACGACGCAAGGCCAACAGGAGGACGACATCACTCGGAACCGTCTACAAGGACCATGACTCCTGGTATGCGAAGTACTGGAGGTGCGGGACCTTGCATCGCGCCGGGTGTGGGTTCTCGACTTACCAGCTCGCCGATCAGTGGCTAGCCAGTGAGCAACGGCTCATTGACCTGGATACCTGGACCCCGCCCGCCGAGCGTCGAGCAACCGCCGAGAAGAACGCGACCACCCTGGGTCAGTTCGCCGCCGAGTGGATAGACAACCGCACCACACCGGCGGGAGGTCCCCTGTCCGGTCGCACCAAGTTGGAGTATGGCCGCTACCTGTCCGGTCGGCTCGCTCCCCTAGCTGAGCTGCCCTTGGTCGACATCACCCGGGAGCGCGTCGACCAATGGTGGGCCGACAACGAGGACGCCTTTGGCATGAGGAAGAACTGTTACCAACTGTTGAAGACGCTCATGCGGTCCGCCGAGGATCGAGAACTCATCGTGAAGTCGCCCTGTCGGGTGGCCTATGCCTCCCGGCGTAAGCCGTCGCGGTCCAGAGCTGAACGGGACGCGCTCATCGTGTCCATGACGCCCGAGACCATCACCGACTTGGCTGAACACATGGACCCCCGCTGGCGTGCCCTCATCGTGCTGTTGGCGTACACGGGACTGAGGGTCGGTGAGGCTTTGGCTCTCACCCGGGCTGACGTGACGTGCGAGGAGGGCAACGGTCTTCCACGGTGGACTGTCCGTGTTCGGCGTACCGTCTCCAAGGATGCTGACGGTATGACGGTCGGGGATACGAAGACGTTGGATTCACGCCGGATCGTGCCAGTGCCTCCACATGTGACCGAGGTCTTGTCGGAGCATATGGCCGCCATGGTGGGGCAAGCCCCGTCGTCGCCAATGTTCCCAGCTGTCCCCCGCGGCCCGCGGCACGCCAAGGAACAGGCCATGCTTGGAACCCCCGCCAAGTATCGAACGGGCAAGGACGCGGTTGGCCGGGCCGACACCTGGAGGCCTGCGACCGGGTTTCATGCGGCCAAGGAAGCTGTTGGCCGTCCAGATCTACACGTTCACGATCTTCGCCGTGTAGCCCGCTACCTGTGGACGAAGGCGGGCATGGGCGACTACGACGCCGAACAGCTCCTAGGCCACTCACTGCCGCTCGTACAGGCCGCGTACAAGGTCCACGACATCGCCACCCTATGGCCTGCCATGGACCGGGTGTCGCAGTTGGCCGGGTGGAACCCGCCCACCCACGACGCGCCGGACCCGTCGCCCGCGCTCCCAACCATGGTCCCCGAGCCTGCCTCGACCGTCGAGGCTCCCGCGATCAGTCCGAAGTTGCTTAATCGCATGACCCCCGCCCGGCTGGTCGCCACCCTGGACGCCATGTCAGATGACGAACTCGACAGGGTTGTACCTCACCTGCTGCCCGACCAGTTGGCCGCTGCACTCACCTATACCCCAGAAAGCGAGGAGGACAATAGCTATGGCGCAAGACCGTAAGCAAGCCCCAGTACCGCGCCACGATCCAGCCCAAGAGCCACGAACTGCGGAACAAGCGACGACATGGCCACTAGAACAAGTCCCCACCAAGGAGTGGATGAGAGACCCGGACAACAAGGCCAGGAGACACAGCATTCACCCCGACTTCCTGCAAGAGATACAGGAATCCGTCATGCCAGATGTTGGCAGGCGTGCCGGGCTGGCATGGGCGGAAGAACCTCCACTGTCCTCCCTGAGCGTCGACCTCGAAGAGGTGGCGTTAACGTACCCGATCACCAATCAGGTACACCTATCGTGTGGCGACCCTCGACATGATGGTGTCGATATTGTGGTGTTTGGACACGAGAGTGGGCGCGCGCTCGCATCAACGCCTAACGTCGCCATTGGTGCGGACGGTAAGCCTTTGCCGCGCAATGCGTGCATGACGGTTCCCCCTAGCTATCCGGTCGATCCAGACGCGAACAAGCTGGATTGGGCAAGGTTCGTGGCATGGATCACGCGACCTACCGAGACTGGAAGGATAAGTGACCAAGGCAACTATTGGACATCCACACACAGCCAAAGAGTTGAGACGATCTACAAGAACCGTGGATGGTGGTCCGATAACGGATACCCGCGCAGTTTGTATGACTGCCGTTGGCCCATGACCGCGGGTGTGTGCTGGAAGTACGTGGTTCAGTGCCCGCACTGCAAGAAGAACGTCAAGATGAGGGCCGATAGGTTCGAGTTATTGCTGACAGCTCTAGTCGGCAAGGGAACCGAGAACATCACGTTTGATCTGGCGAAGAAGGCCGCCCAGCACCTAGCCCAGACAAGCAAGACACCCCCCGCCCACCTTGCGCAACGTGCCGCGTCTGCGTATGCTTCCAATCATCGCAAGCACTAGTCGCGCTGTGTGAAACCCCCCTCGAGCACAGGGGCATGTTTTTTCATGCCCTTTTCGAGGAGGATTCCCCATGTCTACCGCTGGATGCACACCCGCACGCCGCGCCGGGAGCACCGAAGATTCACCCCGCCAGTCGGAGTGGGTCACCTACAGCGAAGCCGTCGAAATCACGTCCCTGTCACAGCGGACCCTTCGCCGTCTCACCGACCAAGGCCACCTACCCGCCTACTGCCCTCGCGGTGCACGCGCCTTGCGTCTGAAGCGCTCTGACGTCATGGCTCTCATGGAGAGGGTTGCCTGACGTGAGCGACGCAAAGAACACCCCTCGGACTGGGGCTAGTCCGAGGGGCAAAGAGTTGTACGCCAACAACTCCAGTGTAGCCCCCCAGACCGCCAATGTCGTCGATGACGGCAACGCCACCACCCCAGCCGCGCCGGACGCCTGGACCCTGGCCTACGGGTTGCGGCAACGCCGAGCAGCCGCGCTACGACTGCCATCCTTGGCCAATGGCCGCCGCGACCCACTGTCGGGGGGTGGTCGGTGATGATCCGCTTCTCGACGTCCGACCCATACGCGCCGGTATTCTCACGCGCCGATCTAGTGCGCGTGTTCTGGGCTGCCTCTCGTAGCGAGATCACGCAATGCCTACACCTGCTACAGGAAGCCGACGCGCGCTACTGGGAGCGACGCGCCCGCGATCTCGAGGACGCCTGGACGACGCGCCCGGACGATGCCGCAATCCATCCCAGCGCCTCCCCCGAGTCCATCGACACTCACCGTGATCGGGCACTCACCGACGTGCGTAACTACCGATTCCATGCCCACCTACTGCGCCAGATGGGGCCTGAGCCGCGTCTATTCGATGACATGTACGCCGTGTTGTCTGACGCCCTGGTGATGACGCAACCTCTCGACCTCGAGGGGAGGGACGCGGCATGACCGCCGATGTCACCACACTGCCGCCATTCTCCGACAACACCCACCCCGCTCCCGGTTGGTCAGCACCCGAGGCCGAGTCGGGGCAGGCATGGCCACGTCGGGCGGTCATCACTCGACCTAGTGAGGTGCGCGCCCAACGGCCCTCGTTCCTCAAGACCGATTGGTATCCGCTCGGTGTCCTGTCGCTGGTGTCGGGGGTCGGTGGGATCGGCAAGTCATCGCTCGTCCTGGCTGACGTTGCGGCAGGCACACGCGGCGAACTGCCCGGAGACTACGACGGCAAGCCGGTGAAAGCCCTCATCACAGCCACGGAGGACGACAAGGGGCTACAGAGTCTGCGCCTGAAGGCAGCGGG
>OAXA01000063.1_pt1 | contig 17681 bp, 18 predicted proteins | sample 1501441 | NCBI WGS metagenome assembly OAXA01 (sample SAMEA2580299, study PRJEB22360) | human gut metagenome | biome: human gut; feature: human-associated habitat; material: faeces | place: Denmark | collected 2008/2010
TCACTGACGACATCACCCCGACCTACCGACTCGTCGCCATTGACCTTGCGGCGGACGAACCAACTCCGAGCGAGGTCATTGCGTCCTCGGAGTACCCGTTGTCGACGGTGGTCCTGGCCGGGGAGACCCTCGTCGCCGTGTACATGGTTGACGTCTCGCCGCGCATCAGCCGATGGTCTACTTCAGGGGAGCATCTCGGTGACGTCGACATCGAGGCTGGTGACGTCCATCTCACCGCTCCCGACGAGCACCAACCCGACGTGTTCATTCACGCCACGGGCCCGAGCAGCCCGAACGTCGTTTACCACCTCGACGCCACATCCGGTGAGTTGGAGAAGATTCAGTCCGCCGAGGTTGGCCAGTTCCATGCCGGTGTGGAGCGTCGTCATGCCACGAGTGTCGACGGCACCCAGGTGCCCTACTGGTACATGCGCGACGAGTCCAACGACGCGACCGGGCCCCTGCCGACCATCGTCTACGGATATGGCGGATTCGACATCACCATCACCAACACCCATTCCCCTCTGTGGCAGGCGTGGATGGAGGCCGGCGGTGCGGTCGCCCTCGTCAACGCTCGTGGCGGTGGCGAGTTCGGATCCGAGTGGTACCGCGACGGTGTTCTCGACAACAAGCAGCACGTTTTCGACGACCACATCGCCGTTCTCCTTGACCTCATCGAGGCCGGACTGGCGACCCCAGCCACCCTGGCAATCAGTGGTGGTTCCAATGGTGGTCTGATGGTCGGTGCCGTGCTCACCCAGCGTCCGGAGCTACTAGCTGCGGCAGTTCCCGAGGTCGGAGTGCTCGACTTGCTGAGGTTCCACAAGTTCTCCTCGGGGGCTGCATGGATGTCGGACTACGGCAACCCGGAGGACACCCACGACTTCGAGGTCGAGCTGGCCTACTCGCCGCTGCACAACGTGGGGGAGGGACGCCACTACCCGGCGACCCTCGTCATGACCGGTGACCACGACGATCGCGTCGGCCCGCCCCACAGCCACAAGTTCACCGCCACGCTGCAGCGAGCCCAGGGAGGGGACGCCCCGATCCTCACCCGCATCGACCAGTCGGTGGGGCATGGTGCCGGGCGTCCCCGTGCTTCCCGCGTCGATGCGTCCGCTGACAAACTCGCCTTCATCGCTGAGTTCACGGGCCTGACACCGCGGTTCTGACCTCGTCTCGGTTCTCTACCGGCACGGCCTGGTGATGACGCCGCCGCCAATTTGGGGCGACGGCATCAAGCAGGTATCGTTAGCTGTTGGCTCCTTCTGTGCGGAGCCAACAGCCGTGCCCGCAGGGGGTACGGCCAGCGGACAGATGGGACGTAATGGCCAAGAAAGAGGGAGCACTCGAACTCGAGGGAACTGTCGTTGAGGCTTTGCCCAACGCCATGTTCCGTGTCGAACTCAAGAACGGGCACCGCGTTCTTGCCACGATCAGCGGCAAGATGCGTCAGCACTACATCCGAATCCTGCCGTCGGACCGTGTCGTCGTTGAGCTGTCGCCCTATGACCTCACTCGCGGTCGGATCGTCTACCGCCACAAGTGAGCTGCGGCTCATTGCCAAGCGCTTAACGGCGCACCACCCAGGTTCCCGCCAGGGGATCGTTACGCGAAAGAGAATCTCATGAAGGTTCAGCCGAGCGTCAAGAAGATCTGCGACAAGTGCAAGGTCATCCGTCGCCACGGCCGCGTGATGGTCATCTGCGACAACCCGCGCCACAAGCAGCGTCAGGGCTGAGCCCACGCCGCGACGGGATCGCAGATCGTCCACGCGACGGTCAGCAGGAATGCAGGGGTTCGGCCCCTGAGGTCCACCGTCAGGCCCACCCGCCAGGTGGGAGCGGTGAACAATTGAACTGCACAACAGAAAACGCACCGGTTGCACACGCTGGTGCAGACCTCCCGGGCATTGTCCGGGACACCGTGGAAGCACGTCCCGGAGCCCCGCTCGAAACCATCGAGCACGGATCTGGGCCACCACCCCCGGACGAAGGCCGGGGCCTCGTCGGACGGTCAGACACCGCCCATCGTTCCCAGGAATGACGAGGACGCTCCACGCCGGACACCTTCGCGGCTCGACTTCGTTCGGGTCGAACGAACAAGAAAGGGATGCCACATGGCACGCCTCATCGGAGTTGACCTGCCGCGCGACAAGCGCCTCGAGGTCGCCCTGACCTACATCTACGGAATCGGCCGCACTCGCGCCACCGAGACTCTGAAGGCCACCGAAATCAGCGGTGACCTGCGCGTCCACGAGCTGACCGACGATCAGCTCGTGGCTCTGCGTGACCACATCGAGGCCAACTACCACGTCGAAGGTGACCTTCGTCGTGAGGTGGCCGCTGACATCCGCCGCAAGATCGAGATCGGCACCTACCAGGGCCGTCGTCACCGCAGCGGACTCCCGGTCCGTGGTCAGCGCACCCGCACCAACGCCCGTACCCGCAAGGGCAAGAAGAAGGCCGTCGCCGGCAAGAAGAAGGCCAAGTGAGTCACTGCCCATCGGGCACTCACCAACCTTCATCGATGCGCAGATCACACTGATTTCAGGAGAGACATCACATGGCTACTGCAGGCCGCAAGGCTGCACCCAAGACCAAGGTGCGCCGCAAGGAGAAGAAGAACGTCGTCGCCGGACAGGCGCACATCAAGAGCACGTTCAACAACACCATCATCGCCATCACCGATCCTTCCGGTGCGGTGATCTCGTGGGCCTCTGCCGGCACCGTCGGCTTCAAGGGCTCTCGTAAGTCCACCCCGTTCGCCGCTCAGATGGCCGCCGAGGCCGCTGGACGTCGCGCCATGGAGCATGGCATGAAGCGGGTTGACGTCTTCGTCAAAGGTCCCGGTTCCGGCCGTGAGACCGCCATCCGTTCCCTCGGGGCCGTCGGCCTGGAGATCGGTCCGATCTCCGACGTCACCCCCGTTCCGCACAACGGATGCCGCCCGCCGAAGCGCCGCCGCGTCTGACCCACTCCGAGAGCAAAGGACTGATACACAATGGCCCGTTACACCGGCCCCCTCACCAAGAAGTCCCGTCGCCTCGGGACTGACCTTGTCGGCAACGACAAGTCCTTCGAGCGTCGTCCGTACCCTCCGGGTGTCCACGGTCGCGGTCGTACCAAGGATTCCGAGTACTCGCTGCAGCTGCGCGAGAAGCAGAAGGCTCGTTACGCCTATGGCGTCCTGGAGAAGCAGTTCCGTCGTTACTACGAGGAGGCGGATCGCGCCCAGGGCAAGACTGGTGACGTCCTGCTGCAGATCCTCGAGTCGCGTCTCGACAACGTCGTGTACCGCGCCGGACTTGCTGCCACCCGTCGTCAGGCTCGCCAGATGGTCAGCCACGGCCACTTCCTGGTCAACGGCAAGAAGGTCAACATTCCTTCCTACCGCGTGAGCACCCACGACATCATCGACGTTCGCGAGAAGTCCAAGGACCTTCACCCGATCGTCGTCGCCCGCGAGACCTTCGAGACCCGCGACGTTCCGGCCTGGCTGGAGGTGCGTCCGAACAAGGGACGCATCCTGATCCACCAGCTGCCCACCCGTGAGCAGATCGTCGTCGACGTCAACGAGCAGGCCATCGTCGAGCTCTACTCCAAGTGATCCGAGAGGTCACCCCCTTGGATCCCCGAGGGGGCCAAGTCACTGCGTATCTTCACCGGCTCGGTGATTGCGCATTGCTCTGAGGCCACCTGGAAGCTGATGAGGGGTGACCCCTTGCAGCCCAGCTTTCCCCGGGTCGACTTCGGTCGGCCCGGGGATGCAACAACTGAATAACCTTGCGGCGGGGAGTTCCCGTCATCCTGTTCCCCTCTGCGCCTTCATATAGCGGTCGGCGCGAAAGGTAGAAAACATGCTCATCGCACAGCGTCCCACCCTCACCGAGGAGTCCATCTCCGAGTTCCGCTCGAAGTTCATCATCGAGCCCCTGGAGCCCGGCTTCGGCTACACCATCGGCAACTCGCTGCGTCGCACCCTGCTGTCGTCCATCCCGGGCGCCTCTGTGACGAGCATCAAGATCGAGGGAGTCCAGCACGAGTTCTCCACCATCGAGGGCTGTGTCGAGGACGTCACCGAGATCATCCTGAACCTCAAGGGCCTGGTCCTCTCCTCTGAGGAGGACGAGCCCGTCGTTATGTACCTGCGCAAGTCCGGCGCCGGCGAGATCACCGCTGCCGACATCAACCCGCCGGCCGGTGTGACCATCCATAACCCGGACCTGCACATCGCCACCCTCAACGACGATGGTCGCTTCGAGATGGAGCTCATCGTCGAGCGTGGACGCGGTTACGTATCCAACGCCCTCAACGACGACCCGAACTCCGAGATCGGTCGCATCGCCGTCGACTCCATCTACTCCCCGGTCCTCAAGGTCACCTACAAGGTCGAGGCCACCCGAGTCGAGCAGCGCACCGACTTCGACAAGCTCGTCGTCGACGAGACCAAGCCGAGCATTCAGCCGCGCGACGCCGTCGCTTCTGCCGGTAAGACCCTTGTCGAGCTGTTCGGTCTGACGCGTGAGCTCAATGCCGACGCCGAGGGCATCGAGATCGGTGCCGGCCCGGTTGACGAGGAGTACGCCGAGAGCCTCGGAACCCCGGTTGAGGAGCTCAACCTCACCGTCCGTTCCTACAACTGCCTCAAGCGCGAGGGCATCCACACCGTCGGAGAGCTTGTCTCCCGCTCCGAGCAGGATCTGCTCGCCATCCGCAACTTCGGATCCAAGTCCATCGACGAGGTCAAGGAGAAGCTGACCGAGCTCGGTCTGGCTCTCAAGGACTCCGCCCCGGGCTTTGACCCACTCGCCGCCGCCGAAGCCTACGACGAGGCCAGTGACGACGATGATTTCGCGGAGACCGAGCAGTACTGAGCTGATTGATGCAGGGACCCCTGCATCCCCCGAGCGAGTCGGATCTGCTTCGCAGTCGCGGGTTTGCCTGCGGTTGAGTAGCGGGTCGAGTCGCTCTTGACAACCAAGGATTTCCTCTCTTCGGAGGGGAGGCCAGGGGGGTGGACCCTGGCCACACCCCCACCCGTCGCTTGACGGGGAACGGGAGGGGAGGACAACCGTCCTCCCTCAGCCGGATCGCGGCGGGTCCACCTGCCCGCCACACCGACACACAAGGAGAAAAAGAATGCCGAAGCCCACTAAGGGTCCCCGTCTTGGCGGTTCCCCGGCCCACGAGCGGATCATCTTGCGCAACCTGGCCAGCCAGCTCTTCGAGCACGGCCATGTCGTGACCACCGTCACCAAGGCCAAGCGCGTTCGCCCGCTCGCCGAGAAGCTCATCAACCGAGCCAAGACCGACACCGTCGCCAACCGTCGCATCGTCAACCGCACGATCACCGACCGCGGCGTCGTGCACATCCTCTTCACCGAGATCGGCCCCCTCATGGAAGGTCGCGACGGCGGTTACACCCGCATCACCCGCATCGGCAACCGCAAGGGCGACAACGCCCCCATGGCCGTCATCGAGGTCGTCACCGAGAAGGTATCCTCCAAGGCTCCGGCCAGCGCTGCTGACGCCAAGGCGCAGATCAACACCGCCACCGAGGCGGCTGATGCCAAGGAGCCCGAGGTCAAGGAGGTCGCCCCCGAGAAGACCGAGGGTGACGCCGCTATCGAGCACAACACCCTGGCCGAGAACGCCGCTGCTGACGCCCCCGTGGCCGTTGAGCAGGACGCCGTTGAGGCCGAGGAGAAGACTCAGGCCTGATCCTCCTTCCTTGAAACACCCGAGCGCCGGTCCCTGAGGGGTCGGCGCTCGGGTGTTTCCGCGAACTCGACCCAACCCCGGACGCCGTCATGCGTCATCACCACATAGGCTGGAGAAGTGACGACCCTCCGTATCGCTCAGCTCGCCAACTTCGTCGGCCCTGTTTCGGGTGGCATGAAGGTGGCCATCGACGCCCTCGGCAGGGGATACGTCGCTGCAGGGCACGAGCGTATCCTCGTCATTCCAGGACCGAGGGACCGCATCACGGAGTCGGAGTCCGGCATCACGGTCGAGATCGCGGCACCACGAGTTTCGGCCGGTTACCGTATGATCGCCACGCCTTGGCGTGCTCTCGACATCCTTGATCGTTTCCGTCCCACGTCCATCGAGTCCTCCGACAAGTGGACCCTCACCCCAGCTGCCGGCTGGGCGACCCGACGCGGCATCGGTTCGGTCCTGTTCAGCCACGAACGCCTCGACGACATGCTGACGATGTGGGTGCGTCGTCAGTTCGGCGTCGCCGCCGCTGTCGGCGCCCTGAACCGCCGTCTGTCCAAGTCCTTCGACGTGGTCGTCGTCACCTCGGACTACTCCGCGGGCGAGTTCGCCGACACGGGAGCTCGCCTCGTCAAGGTTCCTCTCGGTGTCGACCTTGAGACTTTCCATCCGGACAAGCGCGAGCCTGGGCTTCCCACCCCGCGCCCGGACGGGCTCCTCAGGCTGTGCTACGTCGGCCGGATGAGTCACGAGAAGAGCCCGCAGTTGGCTGTCGCTGCCGCCGTCGAATTGCATCGCCGCGGTGTCCCGCTGCGACTGGACATGTACGGTGTCGGTCCCGATGCTGACGCCCTGAAGGAGCAGGCCGGCGACGCCCCGGTCTTCTTCAACGGTTTCGTGGAAGGGCGCGACGAGGTTGCCCGTCGATTTGCGGCTGCAGACCTCTCCATGTCAGTTTGCCCGGCAGAGACCTTCGGGTTGGCATCCTTGGAAGCTCTCGCCTGCGGAACCCCGGTCGTCACTGCGAACCGAGGAGGCGCACACGAGATCGTCGATGCCACCAGCGGAGAGGCTGGCAGTCCCGACGCCGACGGTTTGGCGGATGCAACCGTGCGTCTGGCCGACCGGCTAGGACCCGACCTGCGAGAGGCCGCTCGACGGCGAGCCGAGCAGTTCACCTGGGAAGCCAGTGTCGAGAAGATGCTGGCTGTTCATTCCGAGATTGCCGCACGTCCTGGTAGGAAGCCCTACTGGAAGCAGAAACTCAAGGACCGGCACGACGTCCTAAGCGGCGTCGACGACCCACTCGCCCCGCAGACAGGCGACCATCAGATCGACGACCATCAGGAGCGCAGATGAAGAAGATCCCACTCGTGCTGGCCGGCGTGGCAGCCAGTGTCGGCGAGCACTCGCCATCGTCGTCCCGGTCGTCGTGGCGGCGCCGAAACCAGAACCAGCCCTGCCTGAGGGTCCCGGCGACGAACCGCTGCGTACCTTTGACGACGTCGTCGCGGCCTGCCGAGCGACGGGCAAGACCGGTTGGGCCCTCGTCGACGAGGCCACCCAGCTCGTCCACCGGATGTACACCCATTACTCCTGCTGGCATCTGTGGCTCAGCCCGGAGGCATCTCTCGCGGCTGGTCATGGCCACTCGGGGCAGTACAACATCGTCCTCGGGCGAGTGCTCGAGGAACTCGGATTCCAGGTGAGGCCGGTCCATGCTGCGCGCGTCCGGTTGGAGCACCACCCCTGGTACCACACCGGCCACAGCTGGCTTCGCGTCACATACGAGGGCAAGGAGCTCGACGTCTGCGCATCACGTCCGGGCAACACTGCCGGAGACGTCGCCTTCGTCCCGATCACCGACGTCCTGGACCGCACCAAGCTCAACAGCATCGACACCACCATCGCCCTGGCGCCGATCACCGTCGTCAGTGTCTGGAAGTCCTGGTTGACGGGGTCGGGAATCCAGAGGTGGATATACCGGCCATTCGGGGTCTCCGCCTGACATGGCCGGCCCGGGATCGGGCGAGATCCCAGGCCCCAAGTGCTCAGGTGTCCATGAGGTCGCCGGTGGACGTCCTGGTGAGGGAGCGGTTCATGGTCTCCGGGGCCATGAACTGGCCAGTCACCGCGCCAATGACACACAATCCTGCCGCAATGACCATGCACCACTTGATGCCGATCGTCCCCATGCCGATGGGCAGCAGGTAGGTGCCGAGGAAGGCGCCGATACGGCTCATCGCCGACCCGAGTCCGACGCCGCTGGAGCGAATGTCGGTGTCGAAGATCTCTGACGGGTACACCGCGGTGAGGATGTCACTATAGGAGTTGACCAGGGCAAAGACCGCCAGACCGAGCACCAGTACCCACGACGGCGCGTTCGTCCACAGGCCGACGACCAGCAGGACCACCATCTGCACCCAGAACGGGCCAATGAGCATGCGGCGGCGACCGATCCGGTCGATGGCCAGCAGGCCGATGAGGGCACCGATCGCGCCGACGGTGTTCGAGAGGATCGTGCCGGTCGCCTGGGACTTCACATTGAGGGACTCCAGCACCTTCGGGGCGTAGGTGAAGATGGCGAAGTACGGGGTGACGATGCACGTCCAGAAGATGCAGACGAAGACGGTGCGTCGCAGCTGACCCTTGCGGAAGAGCTTGCGGTACCCGTCCTTGCCGACCGACTCTGCGGCGAACTCCTCGGCCTCGAAGAACTCCGGACCCATGTGTTTCTCGACGATCTCACGCGCCTCGGCCTCAGCCAGCGTGGGGACTCGGGCAGACCGATCCGCAGGCCCAACACGACGAGGGCAGGAATCACCGAGGTCGCCAGGATCCACTTCCACGAGATCCCGAGCCACAACAGCGCGTAGCCCAGCAGAACAGCGATGAGGAAACCGATACGCCAACACAACTCGAGGAAGGCCAGCTTCGATCCACGCTCCCGGGCCGGGGCGAATTCCGACAGCATCGGGGCACCGATCGAGTACTCGGCGCCGATGGCCATGCCCAGCAGGAATCGGAGGATGGCCAGGGATACCCCGCCGGTGACGAAGGCCTGGGCGACACCAATGACGATGAAGGAAATGATGTCGACCATGAACATCTTCTGGCGGCCGAACTTGTCGGTGAGGTAGCCGAAGAGTGGAGCGCCGATGAAAATACCGAGCAAGCTTGCGGCGCCGACCAGACCTTCCATCGCGGGGGAGAGACCCAGGTCATGATTGATGTGCAGGATGACGACGCTGATGATACCGAGGTCGAATCCGTCGAGTCCGCCTCCGAACGCCGTGGCAGCGGTGACATGGCGCAGGAAGCGTCTGGACTCCGGGGAGATGCGTGTTGACGCTATCTCAGTATTGGGCATCGAACTGGTGGGCAGCGTGTTGGCGGCCATCGTGGCAGCCCCTTCCGGTGGTGGACAATGCACCACGAGACGATACCGAGCGGATCCGTAAGCCAATCGGCTCACCGTTTCGTGGCTGGTGGGCCGTTAGTTACGGTTTCGGCCCTGTTGAAATTTAGCCGTGGAGGGGGTCGCCTCGCTGAGATTCGTGAGTCTCGTGCATATATCGAAAGGATGGGGTGGGGCTGTCATCGCATGTGGCAGCTGGTGAATAGGTTTTCGGGATTACCACCAGTTGGTGGGTCGAGGTGGGGGCCAGCCGATCAGGGCAACGGCTCCTCGGGGGAGTGCGGCCCCAGACACAGGAAGACGAGCCCCTCGTGAGTTCAGACGGTCTCTCAGATGAGGCCAGGGGTCTGGGAACGGGCACGATCGAAGCGAGCTTGGGCGTCGGCCCAGTTCACGACGTTCCACCAAGCGCTGATGTAGTCGGCCTTAACGTTCTGGTACTGCAGGTAGTAGGCGTGCTCCCACATGTCGAGCTGCACGATCGGGATCTGTCCGGACGGCAGGTTGCCCTGCTGGTCGAACAGCTGCATGGTGTTGAGGCGCTGGCCCAGGACATCCCAGACGAGCATGCCCCAGCCGGAGCCCTGAACGCCCTTGGCGGCCTCCTCGAACTGCTTCTTGAAGCCGTCGAAGGATCCGAAGAACTCGTCAATGGCAGCGGCGAGCTCGTTATCCTCGGGACGGCCGCCGCCGTCGGGGGACATGTTCTTCCAGAAGACGGAGTGGTTGATGTGTCCACCGAGGTTGAAGGCCAGGTCCTTCTCGAGCTTGTTGACGGCTCCGAAGTCGCCCTTCTCGCGGGCCTCGGCCAGCTTCTCCAGGGCGGTGTTGGCACCCTGCACGTAGGTGTTGTGGTGCTTGTCGTGGTGGAGCTCCATGATCTTGCCCGAGATGTGGGGCTCTAGTGCGCCGTAGTCGTAGTCGAGATCGGGAAGGGTGTAAACAGCCATTCTTCCTCCTGTGGAACGAGATGCGCCATGGCTTCCGTCATGACGTGGCCCTTGGCGGGGCCGCTTGCTTGGTACAACACCGGAACTGTCTCCATCATTCCCACAACTGCGAGATTTTTCACGTAATGTGCCGGAATTGGTCCTGGCTAGAGCTCTTCAGCCTTCACCGACAGCGACGAGGCCCCGTCCTGACGCTGTAACCATGACCTTCACGTACTACCTCTGACGTGAGGCCTGACCGCTGACGCGGCCGGTCACACCAGACAGGAGCAGCCAGGTGCGCGCCGACACCCTTCCTCTATTGCTGATGCTGGCCTTCGTCGTTGCGATGCGATGATTGCGAGGTCCATCGCCAATACCAGCGGTGGCTGCTCCACCCTCCCCGTCGTCCTGGTCGGCGCTGAGCTTTTCCTAACCTGGTGCATCCCCATGAATGTGACCAGTACCGGGACCTTCGGAACAGGTGGTCATACGCGGGCGGAACAGACGATCTGGCCGTGGCTGCAGCGCTGATCGGTTCTTTAGGTGTGGTCTGACAATGTGATTTGATGAATGATGTGACTGACCCCACAGGATCCTGGCCCATCCCTCAGACCGACGTGTCCACGCCTCTGGCGGCTTTGCCGACGAGTGACCCAGCCGTGAGAATCGACGGCCTCACCAAGAGGTTCGGCACCAAGATTGCCGTCGACAACCTGACGATGTGGGTTCCGCGTGGCTCCATGTTCGGCTTTGTCGGCCCCAACGGGGCCGGCAAGACGACGACGCTCTCTATGGCCACTGGGTTGCTGCGTCCTGACAGCGGCCGAATCGAGGTGCTTGGCCATGATGTCTGGGCAGATCCGGCCGCGGCCAAGGCCCAGATGGGCGTCCTCCCCGACGGGATGAAGACCTTCGACCGACTTTCTGGCCGAGAGCTGCTCCATTTTTGTGGGATGCTGCATCGCCTCGACGAGGGCACCGTCAATGAGCGCACCGACGGTCTTCTCGACGCCCTCGGCCTGACGGAATCTGCCAACATCCTGGTGTGCGACTACTCCGCCGGCATGACGAAGAAGATCGGTCTGGCCTGCGCCCTCATCGCCGACCCGGCCCTGCTCGTCCTCGACGAACCCTTCGAGTCCGTCGACCCGGTTTCCGGTCAGACGATCCGCGCAATCCTGCGTCACTTCGTCGACGGCGGCGGGACGGTCGTGATCTCCAGCCACGTCATGGAGCTTGTCGAGTCCCTCTGCGACTCGGTGGCCGTCATCGCGAAGGGACAACTTCACGCCATCGGGACCATCGACGAGGTCTGTCAGGGCAAGTCCCTGCAGGACAGGTTCGTCGAGCTCGTCGGCGGAAATGCCAACACTGGGGAGGGGCTCACGTGGTTGCGCAAGTCCTGAAATACCAGTGGCGAACCACTCTGGCCCCGTGCCGTAAAGGCGCCAAGGCCGGTGAGACGGTCGGACTGATCTTCCTTATTCTGATGGCCCTGTTCCTCGGTGGGAATTACTTCTCCTACGTGTTCTCGACCGGTCAACTTGGCGTCGATCCTCGCGGGGCCAGCACCGTGGCCGCAGGGGCCTCCCTCATGGTCTTCTGGATCGTGCTGCCGGTACTTTTCGGTGCCCAACCGATCTACACCGACCCCTCGCGGTACGCCATGTTCCCCAGGCGTTCTCGGGAGCTGATGCCTGCATTCGTGACAGCCGGTCTGTTGGGCTTGGGGGGAATTGTCACCCTGGTCGCGGCAGCCTCACATGTTGTTGCATGGTCCAGTGCGGGCGCGATTTCGGTCGTTGTGGCCGTTCTCGGTGTCCTACTGGGATGGTCCGGTACCATGATCACATCGAATCTCCTGCTGGCCGCGATGTCGGCGGTGCTGGCCAAGCGTCGATTCCGCGAGACCATGATGGTCCTTCTCGTACTCCTGTGCTGCGGACTGGGCGTCGGGATGCAGTTCGTGACAAGGGCCGATGCGACGACCAACGCGATTCCGGTCAACGTCGGACGGATTGTTGGTTGGACCCCGCTAGGATGGGCCTGGTCGATGCCCTGGGAAGCTGCCAGCAGCACGTGGCTGGCACTCATCGTCAAGCTCGTCCTCAGCATCGCTGGTCTTGCACTCATGGTCTGGGCCTGGCAGGCCATCGTTGACCGTCGCCTCGTCTCGCCAGCTGGAGATGGCGGCGGTGCCGAGAAGATCAAGGCTGAAAGCCGGATAGATCGCATGTTTCCGGTCACCCCGACCGGAGCTATTGCCGGACGCACCCTGCGCTACATGAAGCGCGATCCTCGAATGGTGTCTCTGCTGCTCAACACCTTCCTTATCCCGGTTTTTGCTCTGGTCCCGATGTTCATCAATGGCGGGGACAAGGTGAGCGGCACGACGTCAGCTCTCGTTTTCACCGCCCTCCCCTTCATGGTCATGCTGTGCGCGGTGCCGCTCTACGCGGGTTCGCTCATCAGCTACGACGGGACGGCCTTGTGGCATCACATTGAGGCGTCGGTCGCCGGTGCGGAGGATCGACGCGGTCGCGCGATTGCTTACCTCATCGTCACGATGCCGGTTGGTTTGCTGCTGGCCCTCGTCATGGTGTGGCGTTGTGGTCAGTGGGAACTGTTGCCGGTGGTGGTCGCCGAAGCCTGGAGTGCCCTCCTGCTCTCGACGGGGATCGGCTCGTGGATGGGTGTCGTCAATCCGATGCGGGTGGCTGACAATCGTAAGGGGAGCGGGTTCAACTCCGGTTCCGGATCGTCGACGGGTGCTGGCTGCCTGGGGGCCCTCATCGGCATGGTGGCAGGTGTCATCACCGCCATCCCGATCGGCCTGCTCGTGATGCTGGTGGGGATGACCGACAACTCGTGGTGGAGCATCCTCCTGACCTTCGTCGTCGGGCTGGCGTGGTCCCTCCTGATACTGCATGTTGGGATCATCGTGGGCGGACGGAAACTTGATCGCAGCTGGGACGAGGTGCTGAAGAAGGTCACTCCGGTGTCGTGAGCTGCGGCGCCAATTCTGCCGTTGACGCGCCGAATTGAGCGCGTCGGGAGGCTCGACGCAACACCTGTAGTATCGGACCGCCCAGCAGCGCCAGGCAGATGACGTTGGTGAGCGCGCGTCCCAGGTTCCAGCCCATGGACGTTGCAACGTTGAACAGCACGAAGTGCCACAGATTGGTCAGCGGAGACGCGTGTGGGTCGAAGGAGAGCTGGGTGCTGGTACCCAGGTTGAACGGCCAGAAGGCGAAATCCATCAGCCAGCCGTAGATGAAGGCTGAGATGAATCCCCAGCCGCACAGCCACGCTATTTCGGTTTTCCCTCTGGCACGGGGGAGGAGGCCCGCTCCCAGCCCGACGAAGCCCGAGGCGATCATCTGGTAGGGCAGCCACGGTCCCAAGCCTGCCGTGAGGAGGGCGGACGCGAACATCGTCGTCGTACCGAGGACGAATCCAAACCCTGCGCCGAACACCCTCGCGCCGAGAATCATGAGGATGAAGACGAAGGAGATGCCGGCCATCGACGGGCTGAGGGTTCGTAGCGCGGCCCCACAGGCGGTGAGGACGCCGATCATGGCGATGGCCTTGACGTCGATACCGTCCGAACTGAGCTGGGACACCACTACGGCGAGCACCACCGGCAGGATGGCTGCGAAGAGGAAGGGGGTGCGCGTCTCGTAGTCGGTCGAGCTGCCGGGGTCGAGGAACAGCGGCCAGCAGAAGGCCAGCAGACCCATGAGCGCGGTGACGACGAGAAGCACCCGCGATGTCGTCGACGTGCGGACGGCGACGTTCTGCTTCTGTCGGTTGCTCATCGGCCCGCACCTCCCGGGTTTCCCACGAGCCTCTTGACATCGGCGATCGTCATGACGTCGGCCGGGTGGAAGACCTTGGCGATCTGTGGGCTGAAGGCCGGTGAGGAGGTGCACACCGAGCGCGTGGATCCGTCGGCCACAACGTGGCCGGTTGCCATGACAATGGTGCGGTCGGTCGTTGCTGCTGCGAATTCCACGTCATGGGTGGCTAGCAGGACGGCCGCAGGAGCTCCAGTGGCGCCGGCGGCGATGTCCTTGACGATTCTCGCCAGCTCGTTCTTCATGGCGTAGTCGAGGCCGCGGGTGGGCTCGTCCAGGAGGAGAACGTCAGGGCGACTGGACAACTGGATTGCGAGCACGAGGGCCAGCCGCTGCCCCTCCGACATGTCACGAGGGTTGCGATCTTCCGGTAGTTCCACGCCTAGCTGGGAGATGATGGCCCGCGTGGTTCCCTCGGGAACGTCGGACTCCTTGTCAGCCTGGGCGCACTCCTCGGCCACCGTCGGCAGGTAGAGCAGGTCGGCGGCGGATTGGGGAACCAGGCTCACCATCTTCCGCGCGGTTTCGGCGTTCGCCTTGCGCGGGTCGGTCCAGGATCCGTCATGGTTGACAAGGACCTTTCCCGAGGACCTCGTCGCCCCCTGGACGGCCCACATCAGCGATGACTTGCCCGACCCATTTCGCCCCATGAGGCAGGTGACGGTTCCGAGCCCCAGGGTCGTCGTCATGGCGTCGACGGCGTGGACCGTGCCGTAATCGACACCGACTTTCTCCAGCCGCAGCACCTCGTCACCGTGGTCCTGCCAGGTCATGGTTTCGGAGGGTTGTGGTGCTTTCGGGAAGTCGGGGCGCGTACCGACACGACGGCGGGCCTCGCGCACTGACAATGGAACGGTCGGCCATCCCATGGCCCGGCCCAGTGCGGCCAAGGGTGGGATGACGTCAGCGTGAGCCAGGACTTCCTCCGGGCGACCCTGCACGATGGACCCGTCACCGGGAAGCCACCAGACGGTGTCGGCGGCGTGCATGACGCGTTCCAGTCGGTGTTCGGCCAGCACCACCGTCAGTCCGACGTCATGGACGAGCGTGGTGATGGAGGCAAGAACGTCCTGGGCTGCGGTGGGATCCAGCGCGCTGGTGGGTTCGTCGAGGACGAGGATGCGAGGCTGGGCTGCAAGTACAGCGGCGATGGCCACCCGCTGTTGTTGGCCGCCTGACAGGCTCAGCAGGGCCCGACGTCGCAGGTCGGCGATCCCCATGAGGTCCAGGGTTTCCTCGACTCTCTTGCGCATCACCGACGGGGAGATGCCCAGCTGTTCCATGCCGTAAGCGATCTCGTCCTCGACGGTGTCGGTGACGAATCCGTTGACCGGGTTCTGCCCAACGACTCCGACGACGTCAGCCAGATCGCGGGGACGATGTGTGCGGGTGTCACGTCCGGCCACCGTCACGGTGCCGTCGAGACGCCCACCGGTGAAATGGGGGACGATTCCGTTCAGCGCCCCCAACAAGGTTGACTTGCCGGTGCCGGTACGCCCGACGACCAGCGCCAGGTCACCCTCCTGTACGGTCAGGTTGATGTTCCTGAGGGTCGGAGCCGTGGCACCGGGGTGGGTTATCGACACGTTCGACAGGGTGATGACATCGGTCATGACTCACTCACTTGATCTTTCCGGGGTTTCCACGAGGCCGCCTGCTCCGGGTCGGCTGACGCGGATCGTTGAGGCGCCGGGGTGAGCACCCCGGGCAGGGCGGCCGCCACGACGACGATGAGCATGGCCGGTTCCAACGATGGCCAGACCACCGGCGAGGTGGGGACGGTGATGGCCTTCGGATTGGCCTGGGACAGCCAGATCATGGCAATCATCGCGACGGCGCCGCACAGGCATGACGCGGTGGCCTGCCAGGTCCAGGGATCGGGACGGTACCGGCTCACCCCGAGACGACGTCCCGAGGTCCGCAGACCGATGATCGACCCGATGACGCCGACGACGATGAGTAGGATGCCGATGTGTTGGCCCATCCGGTCGGCCAGGAACCACGAGCACAGGCTGCCAGGGGCGCAGGTCGACGGGTCAGCGCTGAACGATCCGGTCGGGTTGGCCAGGATCCCGTAGCAGCCCAGGGTCAGCCCCATCACCGAGAGGACGAGCAGAATTCGTGTCCCGGGGCGGACCCGTCGGTCGTTGCGGGTTCGACCGTACCCACGCGACTCCATTCCACGGGCTAGGGACATCGAGGTCTCCACCGAGTCCTCGAGCACGGGGACGAGCACTGCGACGAGGGCTCTCATTCCCTTTCTGGTGTCGCCACGCAGCCTTCGGGCCCGTCTGACTCGTTGCACTGACGCGATGAGTTGGGGAAAGACCGCCAGGGCGATGACGATGGCCACCGAGACGTCGTGCAGGGCGGCCGGGACCGACTTGAGGACTCGCCGTGGGTTGGCCAGGGAGTTTGCGGCGCCGAAGCAGATCAGCATGCCGGCCAGGCGAAGGGCGTCGTAACCGGTGGCAGCCAGGCCCTCAGCGGTGACTGGTCCACCGATCCGGATCCCGGCTGCCCAGTCAGGCAGGGACACCTCGGGTAGTCGGAAGAGGACGGTCCCTGTCCCGTCTCCTCCTATCAGAACCTGGAAGAACACCCGGATGACGACGACCGTCAGGGCCATACCGGCGTAGACACCGGCAGAACGAGCCCAGGGCTCGTCGGTGCGACGCAGGGTGACGACGAGTGCCACGGCCGCCGTGACGAGTACGACGAGAAGGGGATTGTTGGTGAGGCTGATGGCGATTCCGCAGCCGGCCGCCCAGCCCCACCACGACCATGGGTGGACTGTCCGGGTGCTGCCGTGCGTCGTGGCAGAAGGATTCTCGACGACCGGGTCGGCCGTCCTCGTCACCAGTCTTGACACAGCTCAGCGCCAGTTCCAGTCGTCATGAGGCATGGCTTCCCTTCCTATCGCACCACGTCAGCTTACGACGAGCTCAGGCGTTGACGTCGATGACCCGGAATCCTTTTGCAGAGGCAACCCGGGCGGCGTCGAACCCCTGGTCGCACAGCCAGCGGGTGAGGGAGTCTGCGCCGAGGTTCTTCCCGACGACGAGGTGCGCGACTCCCTCGTCGGTCAGCCGCGCCAGCCAGGTCGTCAGCATCTCGTGCAGGATCGGCTTGCCGACGCGGATCGGCGGGTTGGACCAGATCTCGTCGAAGCGCAGGTCCGAATCGACGTCCTCGGGACGGCAGGCGTGGACACGGTCGCCGATCCCGAGGGCCTTGGCGTTGCGATTGGTGAGGTCGATGGCGAGGTCGTTGACGTCCACGGCGACGACCTTTGAACCGCGGCAGGCCCGCGCCAAGGCACAGGCGATGGGTCCGTACCCGCAACCCAGGTCGAGGAAGGTGCCGTCGGAGGGCGGGGGAGTGACCTCGCGCATGAGGACGGCGGTTTCCTGGGCGAGTCCTACCCAGCCACCGGCGGTCGTCATCATCATGGAGTCGTCCCAGACGTTGACGGAGATGGTGCGGGTCTGCACCGGCCCCTCGGGGGTCGTGAAGTAATGGCTGGGCGCGTGGTCATCGCGGCGGGATCGGCTCATCAGTCCTCCCAACAGGTGTCGCAGAGTTCGTCGTGGCTTCGACGGGAACGCGCTTGGGCGGCACGCTCGGCAAGGTCTTCCTCGGCTGGGTAGCCGACCTCTTCCAGGGTGAGTCCGCGAGCTGGCATGACGAGCACCGACGACGCCCGCGACGTGCTGGCGGCGACCTCGTCGAGCCAGTGCTGGCCGCGGCGGCC
>OAXA01000066.1_pt1 | contig 17333 bp, 17 predicted proteins | sample 1501441 | NCBI WGS metagenome assembly OAXA01 (sample SAMEA2580299, study PRJEB22360) | human gut metagenome | biome: human gut; feature: human-associated habitat; material: faeces | place: Denmark | collected 2008/2010
ACCCCCTGCAGGGGTGAGACGCCCCCCGGCAGGCCGGTGGCCTGCGCCTCCATGACGGAGACGGGCACGCCCTCGCCGTCCGAGCAGTTGAGGAAGCAGGAGAAGTCCTGCGTCGCGTACAGCTGCCTGACCTGGGCGTTGGTGAGGTGCCCGGTGAAGGTGATGTCAGCGTCCGGGGCCTGGGTGCGGGCACGCTCGCGCATGGCCTCCAGGCGCTCGGTACTGAACTCGCCGACATGCGTCCAGCGCACCTTCCGACCTCGGCGGTGCAGCTCGGTGACGGCATCGAGGATGAGACCCACCCGCTTGTAGGGGGCCATGTGGGAGCAGGAGACCAGGCTGAAGGGCTCGCTGGGGCGGCGCTGGCGGTAGGTGGCCTGCGGGACCCCGAGGCGCCGGACCTCGATCTTGTCCGAAGCCTGCGGGAAGCGCCGGCGCAGGAAGCCGGCGGCGTAGTCGGAGATGGGGTAGACCTTGTCGACCGCCTCCATGACGAAGCGCCGCGAGGGGACGTAGCCGCGCGGGGCGTCAGCCTCGTCGACGTCGTAGGCGTGGGCGCGCGAGACGACCCGCACGTCTCGCCCCGCCAGCTCGCGTCGGCGCAGCATCCCGCCCAGGGCCGCTCCGGTGAAGAACCAGTAGGAGTAGATCGTGATCCGGCCGGCTCCCTCCAGCCCCAGGGCCGGCAGGAGACGGCGCAGGCGTGCGCGCGCGCTCAGGGCGATGGCGGCGAAGCGCACGTCCATCCCGAAGCGTCCGAAGGAGCGCCACGGCGGGGTCTCGACCATCCGTTCACGGCCCAGGAGGATCTGGCCGGCACGTCCCAGCGCCTGCCAGCGCCAGTCCGGGAAGCGGGAGGCGGACAGCAGGGTGCACCGGGCGTTGGCCGGCAGGGTCCGTGTCTGGCGGGCACCTTCAGACAGACGCACCGGCACGACGACGACCTCGTCAAAGGCTGCGGCAAGCGTCTCGATCTCCTGCTCGAGGAACTCCTCCCCTACCTCGTAGGGGTAAAAGTCGGTCAGCAGCAGGAGGGTCGAGGGCCCCTGGGGGGCGCTGGGGGAGGTCGGGCTCATCCCTGCTCCTTCGTCGTGCCGGTCGTGGTGGTCTCGTCCTGGGGTGGCGCGCCGTCTGACTCACGGGGTCCGTTAGCGTCAAAGCGCCGGGCGGCGTAGTCGGCCATGAGGGTCATGCCGACCAGCAGCACGGCCATCCCGACGCCCAGGACGTAGGCGGTGGGCAGCAGGTCCAGCGGGGACCAGGCGAGCCATGCCAGGGGGGCGGCGGCGTAGACGAGGGAGAAGCCGAGCATCCAGTCCTGGTGACCGGTGACCACGAACAGGTTGGAGACCGGAGAGGTGATGAGCAGCATGAACAGCCAGGGAGTCAGTGCCCTGGCGAATCCTCCGGCACTGTCCCACTGCCCGCCGAAGAAGAAGGGGAAGATCCACGGAGCCAGGGCGTAGATCGCGCCGAAGGGGATGACGCCGATGACCAGGGCCCGCTTGATCAGGCCCCGCACGGCCGGACGCATCTGGCCTGGCTCGATGACGGAGAGCTTCTGGAAGAACACGCGTGAGACGGCCCCGTTGATAAGGATGAGCGGCGCGTCGAGCACACGCCACGCCAGCTGGAACTGGCCGAGGTCAGCCACCGAGTAGCCAGCGATGAGCAGCTGGATCCCCGACAGCCGGATGGCGTCCACCAGGGCGTTGGGGGCGTTGAGCAGCGGCATGCGCCGGTAGCGGCTGGCGACCTCGCGCAGGCTCGGCGCGTCCTGGGGCAGCCGACGGCGCAGGGCGGGGGCCTGGCGCCCCAGGTTGCAGAAGGCGTAGAACTGGCCGAGGGTGTGACCGATGACGAGGCCTGGGAGCCCTCCCAGGCCGGCGACCCCGAGGAGGAGCTGGCCACCAGTGAGACCGATCTGCTGCTCGGCCTGGTTGACGGCGATCACCCGGTAGTCGGAGTGCCGGTTGAACCAGTACTTGGCCAGCTCGATGCCCGCCATGAGCAGGGTGGTCAGCCCGACCATCGGCATCCAGGTAGCGACCTCCTGCCCCCAGTGCCGTGCCACCACCGCACGCAGGGGGAAGGCGGCGACCGTGGCGGTGACGGAGACGGCAACGATGCACCACAGGGCCAGACGGGCCACCGCCAGCGCCTCGGTGTCCCTGCGCGGCAGCATGACCGCCATGTCGTAACGCAGGGCGGCGACCGCCATCACGATCCCTGCCACGGAGGTGTAGGTGGCCAGCATCCCCATGTCGTGCGGGCTGTAGACACGCGCCAGCACCATGGTCATGAGGAAGGAGACCGCCTGGGCCACGGCCGTACCGGTCACGAGGGTGAGCACGTGACGCAGGAAGGGCGAGGAGGCCATGACGGAGGCCGTCCACGTGCGCGCTCGCGCCACGAGGCCGGCGGCGACCGGCGTGGCCGCCTCGTCCTCGTGGCGCGTGGGGGCGTCCTGCTCGGCGGTCAGAGCGTGACCGTCCGGTTCTCGGCCGCGGAGGTCAGCACGGCGTCGATGACGTCAAGCGTGGCCACGCCCTCAGCCATCGTGACGATGCCGGAGGCGTCCCCGCGCACGGCGTCGCGGAAGTGCTCCTGCTCCAGGGCCAGGGGCTCGCGCTTGGGGATGGCGTAGCGGATGACGTCGCCCTCACTCACGCCGCGGAAGTTCGCGATCTGGTCCCAGGTGGACTCGACCGTGCCGTTGGCGTAGAAGGTCAGGTCCCCGGTCAGCGTGTCCGCAACGAAGGCGCCCTTCTCACCCGTGACGATCGTGACGCGCTCCTTGAAGGGCGTGAGCCAGTTGACCGTGTGGGAGACGATGACGCCGTTAGCGAGCCGTCCGGTGGCTACCACCATGTCCTCGTTCTCACGCCCGGAGCGGTAAGCCACCTGGGCCGAGACGCTCTCGTAGGGGGCACCAGCCACCCAAGCGGTGAGGTCGATGTCATGGGTGGCCAGGTCCTTGACCACGCCGACGTCGCTGATGCGCGCCGGGAAGGGACCCTGGCGGCGGGTCAGGACCTGGTAGACCTGCCCCAGCTCACCGGCGTCCAAACGCTCACGCAGCGCCCGCAACGCCGGGTTGCACCGCTCGACGTAGCCGACGGCACCCACCAGGCCCGCCTTGTCAAAGGCCTCCGCCACCCGGCGGCCCGAGGCCGCGGTGGCAGCGATGGGCTTCTCCACCATCGTGTGGACGCCGGCCTCAGCCAGGGCCAGGGCCACGTCCTCGTGATAGATCGTGGGAACGGCGACCATGGCGGCGTCCAGGCCCGCATCAATGAGCGCGGTCACGTCCGGCAGCACAGGCAGCTCGCCGGCCACGCCGAACTTGTCACCGGCCGGGTCCGCGACGGCGACCAGGTCCATGCCTGGCGTAGCGCGGATGACGCGGGCGTGGTGGCGCCCCATCGAGCCCAGGCCGATGAGGCCGACGCGCAGGTTCTTCTCGCTCATGCTCAGGCACCTGCCTTCACTGCAGCGCTGACAGCCTCGACGATCCGCTCCAGGTCAGCCTCACTGAGGGAGGGGTGGACCGGCAGGGACAGGCACTCACGCGCCGCCTTCTCGGTGCCGGGCAGCTCCAGGCCCTGAGCGAAGGGCGCCAGCGAGGACAGGCGGTGGTTGGGGATCGGGTAGTAGACGCCGGAGCCCACCTGCCACTTGTCCTTGAGGAAGGACTGGATGCGGCTGCGCTCCTCTCCGCTGGCTCCCTCGAAGCGGACCGTGTACTGGTGGTAGACGTGGGTGTAGCCCTCAGGCACGAACGGGGTGACCACCCCGGCCACGCCAGCCAGACCCTCGTTGAGGGCGGCGGCGTTGGCCTGACGCTGTACGGTCCAGCCGGCCAGCTTGCCCAGCTGGACGCGGCCGACCGAGGCGTTGACGTCCGTCATGCGGTTGTTGAAGCCCACCAGCTCGTTGGCGTACTGCTTCTCCATGCCCTGGTTGCGCAGCAGGCGCACCTTGCGGGCCAGCTCAGCGTCCGCAGTCGTCACCATGCCGCCCTCCAGGGCGGTCATGTTCTTGGTGGGGTAGAAGGAGAAGGAGCCCCACTGACCGAAGGTGCCCACGGGCGCGCCGTCGATCGCGGCGGCGTGGGCCTGGGCGCAGTCCTCCCACACAGCCAGCCCGTGACGCCCGGCGATCTCCAGGATCGCGGGCATGTTGGCAGGCAGGCCGTAGAGGTGGACGACCTCGATGGCCACGGTCTTGTCCGTGATCGCAGCCTCCACGCTGGCCGGGTCCAGGGTGAAGGTGGCCGGGTCGATATCGGCGAAGACGGGGCGGGCGCCAGCCCCGGCCACGGAGTTGCCGGTGGCGGCGAAGGTGAAGGAGGGGACGATGACCTCGGCCTCAGGGTCCACCGGGCGGCCGGAGTCGCTCAGGGACGCCAGCGTGGCCAGGTGCTGGGCGGAGGTGCCAGAGTTGACGGCCACCGCGTGGGCACCGGCCACGACCTGGGCGGAGAACTCCTCCTCGAAGGCAGCCACCTGCGGGCCCTGGACCACCATGCCGGAGGCGAGGACCGCGTCAACGGCCGCACGCTCCTCCTGCCCGAGGATCGGCTTGGCGGCGGGGATGAATTCGCGTGACATCAGCGGGTCACCTCTCGGATCGTGTCATTGGACTGGTCGAACACAGTACCTGTCACCGGGCAGCGCCACCTCGTGGCACCGGCGAGATAGCCTTCCTCGCCCTCGCTCACGGCCACCAGGGGCTCGCCCGCGCGCCCGACCCAGCCGATGCGCCGAGCCGGCACACCCGCCACGAGCGCGTGCGCGGGAACGTCCTTGGTGACCACGGCGCCGGCGGCCACCGTGGCCCAGGCACCGATCCGCACCGGCGCCACGCACACCGCCCGGGCGCCGACCGAGGCGCCTTCCTCGATGGCGACTCCCACCGGCTCCCAGTCCGAGGCGGACTTGAGCGAGCCGTCCGGGTTGACCGCGCGCGGGAAGTGGTCATTGGTGAGCACCACGGCCGGACCGATGAACACCCCGTCCCCCAGCCTCGCGGGCTCGTAGACCAGGGCGTAGTTCTGGACCTTGCAGCGCTGGCCCATGACCACGCCCTCACCGATGTAGGCCCCGCGCCCCACCACGCACTGGCTGCCGAGGACCGCGTGCTCACGAACCTGTGCCAGGTGCCAGATGCTCGAGCCCTCGCCGATCACCGCGTCCGGGGACACGTCGGCGGAGTCTTGAACCCGTACGGTCATCGCTCTCCTCGTGTGGTCATGGCACCGGCTCCGCGTGCTGACCCGGGAGCGTCCCAGGTGTGAGCCAGCTCAGGCCTATCCTACGGCCCGCGCGTGCGAGAATGCCGAGGTGACTCAGACGAGAAGCTCAGACCGGCCTGCCCCGGCGTGGCACGACCTGGCCGAGACCACCTGGCTCGTCGTCCCGCTGTACAACGAGGCCCAGGTCGTGCGCGAGGTCATCACGCAGGCACGCCAGACCTTCCCCTACGTCGTGGTCGTCGACGACGGCTCCAAGGACGACTCCGTCTCCCAGGCCGAGGCCGCCGGCGCCGTCGTCATCCGCCACCCCATCAACCTGGGGCAGGGAGCCGCGCTGCAGACCGGGATCGACTACGTGCTCACCCGCACGAGCGCGCGCTACCTGGTCACCTTCGACGCCGACGGTCAGCACTCCCCCGTCGACGCCGCTGCCATGGTCACCCGCGCCCAGGCCGAGGACCTTGGCTTCGTGCTCGGCTCCCGGTTCCTTGGGGGGCCCGCCCAGGTGGGCTGGCTCAAGCGCCTGGTGCTGCGCACCGCGGCCCGCGTGGCCTCCCGCACCTCCGGTATGCGCCTGTCTGACGCCCACAACGGGCTGCGGGTGCTGCGCCGTGACGCCGCCGGGATGCTCGACCTGACCCAGAACCGGATGGCTCACGCCTCCCAGATCGTGCGTCAGCTGGGGGACACCGGCCTGCCCTGGAGCGAGCACGCCGTCCACATTGCCTATACCGAGTACTCCAAGGCCAAGGGCCAGTCCCTGTGGAACTCGGTCAACATCCTCGTCGACCTGCTCTTCAGCTGATCAAGGACCACCATGAGCTCCCAGTTCCTCATCCAGACCCTGCTCATCATCGCCGTGGCGGCTCTGGGCTGGATGATGCTGCGCTCGCCCGGAGGCGCGCGCCACCAAGCCGCTCGACGTCTGACGACGCTGCTGTTCGTGCTCTTCGCCGTCGTCGCCATCACGGTGCCCGGGCTCGTCACGCGCGTGGCTCACGTGCTCGGCGTCGGGCGCGGGACGGACCTGCTGCTCTACGCCCTCGTCATCGCCTTCCTGGCCCAGGTTCTGTCCTCCTTCCGGCGTAACGCGGCCCGCGAGCGCCAGATCACCCAGCTCGCCCGCCGCATCGCCCTCAGCGAGGCGCCCGAGCCGCCCGCCGCACCTCAGCCTCCTCGTGAAGGCGCAGACCAGCGCTGACGGCCCAGCGCAGCGGCGCCTGCCAGGGCGCGTCGTAGACGCCGTCGAGGTAGTGGCGCGCCGAGGCGTGGTGGGCGCGGATCATCCGCTCCGGCCGCGCCTTCCAGCTGGCTCCCTGCTCGTGGACGACGACGGCGGAGGGCACCTGCACATTGCGCCAGCCCGCCTGGCTCACCCGGGCCCCCAGGTCCACGTCCTCGAAGAACATGAAGTAGGTCTCGTCGAAGCCGCCGAGCCTGAGCCACACCGCGCGAGGCAGCAGGAGGCAGGCCCCGGAGAGCCATCCCACCTCCCGCAGCCGGTCTGACCCGGCCTGGTCGTGGTAGGCGGCAGAAAAGGGGTTGGAGGGCCACACCCGGGTCAGCAGGGCGTGACCAGTGCCCTTGACCAGGGTGGGAAGAGCCCGGCCGGAAGGGTAGACGCTGCCGTCACTGCCCAGCAGACGCGGCCCCAGGCACCCCGCGGTGGGATCGGCCAGCGAGGCGTCGATGAGGGCATCAAGGCTTCCGGGGCGCCACACGATGTCCGGGTTGGCCACCACCACCCAGTCCTCGGTGAGCCCGGACGCCGCCAGGTTGGCCCCGCGGCCGTAGCCGAGATTCGTCCCGTCCCCCACCACGTGGGCCCCGTGCCGGGCCGCAGCCGCGCGGACACGCTCGTGCTCGGTGCCGTTATCCGCAATGACGATGCTCACGTCACGGCTCGTGGACGCGGGCACGGAGTCGAGGAAGCGCTCGAGCTCGTTGCCGGGGTTGTAGGCGACGGTCACGATCCTGACGGTTTCAGGGCTGGAGGAGGTCACGCCAGGAGACTAGCCGACCCGACCACCCGCCGCCGTGGGCCAGATCAGCAGGACCGTCAATGAGGCTCACGCCACGGCCCGCCCGTGAAGATCCTCCTCAAGGAGGACGGGATCACAGCCGAAAACACAGAGCCTTTCCCTATGATCGTGTTCGTGTCTTCACGACCTAGGCCTCACGCGCGCCACTCTGTCAAGGACCTGAGCCGCCACGGCGGACGCACCGCCATGGTGAGCGTCCTCGCCGTTGTGCTCTTTGCCGCCTCCTTCGTGGCGATTGCCTACCACGACCTGCAGAGCCAGGTCACGCGGGTCGACGTGGCCGGCATGGTCGGCACCGCCCGGCCCACGCGCACGGACGCGGAGAAGGTGCCGGACGACTACGCAGGAGTCGCCGTCAACATCCTGGTCCTGGGCTCTGACACCCGCGCCGGTGACAACAACGTCGACGACTCCGCCGGCAGCGACGAGGTCGCCGGGGCCCGCTCGGACACCGCGATGATCATGCACGTATCCGCCGACCGCTCGCGGATCGAGGCCGTCTCCATCCCACGCGACACGCTGCTGGCGATCCCCTCGTGCACCCGCGCCGACGGGACCACGACCTACGCCCAGTCCAACGCCATGTTTAACTCCGCTTTCTCCAACGGGGCCGGAGAGGGCACCACCGCCGAGGACATCGCCGCCGGCGCCGCCTGCACCCTCAAGACGGTCGAGCAGCTCACCGGCATCCACATCGACGAGTTCGTCGTCGTCGACTTCGCCGGGCTGCAGCGGATGGTGGACGCCCTGGGCGGCGTGACCGTCTACGTCAGTGACGACATCAGCGACGCCGAGCACACCGGCCTCGTGCTCGACGCCGGCTGCTACCACTTCGACGGCGCCACGGCCCTGCAGTACGCGCGTGCACGCTACGGCGCCGGCGACGGCTCGGACCTCAGCCGCATCGAGCGCCAGCAGAACCTCATGGGCGCCATGCTGCGCGCGGCCCAGTCCAAGAGCCTGCTGTCCAACGCCGACGACCTGTACTCCTTCGCCCGCTCGGCGCTATCCACCCTGACCACCTCCCCGCGCATCGGCAGCCTGACGACCCTGGCGGGCCTAGCCCAGTCGCTGCAGGCCATCGGGATGGAGAACGTCAGCTTCATCACGATGCCCAACGCCCTGGTCGGCGCCCGCGTGGTCCCCACCTACGAGGCAGACAGCGTGTGGGACGCCCTGATCAACGACGTCCCCGTCGGCTCCGAGAACGTCTCGCTCCAGGGAACCGGCGCCACGCCGTCGGCCGACGAGCCGGGGACCGAGGCTGAGGCGACCACCCAGGACCAGGCCGCTGGCGCCCAGGGCGCGCAGGATCCCCAGCAGTCCACTGACACGACGACGACCGGCGAAGCCGCCTCCGAGGTGAGCCAGGACCCGGCCGCCCAGTGCTACGCCTCCGGCTCATGACCTGGTTCCTGCACGTCGATTGCCCTGACCCCCATCTCAGCGAGGCCCTCCACCTGTGACTCCGACCGACTCCGGCGACCTGCCCCCGTCCTTCGCCCCCGGCTCCGGCGAGCCGCGCCGGTCTCGCCCGCGCCAGGACGATCACGCACAGCCCGCCCCGCGTGCCGGGGCCGGCGCCCCGCCGCCGTCGGTCCCCCCATCCTTCGAGCCCGCACGCTCCCCGCGCTCCCCTCAGCCCGCCTCCACGCGCTCGCGGCAGGCCGGCGCGTCCCCACGCCGCCAGACCGCCCCCTCCAGCGTGGAGTCGGTCGAGCCCCCCCGCGGGCGGCCTCCCGCCGCCGCCGCGGCCGGCGGAGGCCAGGCCAGTACCCCCTCCCGTCAGGACCCTCGCTCGGGAGCACCACGCCGTCCGGCTGCCGGGCACAGCCACGCTCGTCCCGGCTCCTCTGCCGTCCCCCTGGGCTCGGCTCCGCAGGCGGCCCCCCAGCCCACCCGGGTCATGCCTGCCGGGTCCCAGCACGCTGGAGCCCGCCCGCAGCCCGCCTCCTACCCACCACGGGCCTCCTACCCTGCTCAGGCTCCCTCCGGCCCCTCCCTGCCGCCGCGTGCGCCTGCCTCGGGTCCGTCCCCGTCCCCTGACTGGCCTGCCGGCCCCCGGGGTCCCGTACCTCCGCAGCCGGCACCACGCCCGGCACGTCGACGCCGTCGCCGCCACCGGCTGCGGGGGGGAGGAGCCGTCCCCGTCCTGGCGCTGGTCCTCGTGGCTGCCCGGGTGGGTTGGCTGGTCCACGCGATCAACTCCGGCCTCGGGCGCGTGGACGCGCTGGTCTCCTCCCCGGATACCTCTGACGGCGAGACCTGGCTGATCGTCGGCTCCGACGCCCGCGGGGCCGGCTCTGGCACCGTCCAGGACGAGACCTCCGGGGCCCGCGCGGACTCGGTCATGGTGCTCAACAAGGCGCCCAACGGCCAGACCTCACTCATCTCCCTGCCACGTGACACCTACGTGACGATCCCGGGCTACGGCGGCAACAAGATCAACGCCTCCTACTCCTTCGGCGGCGCCCCGCTCCTGGTCCAGACGGTCCAGGACCTCACGGGCCTGACCGTGGACCACTACGCCGAGGTCGGCATGGGCGCGGTGGAGCAGATGGTCGACGCCGTGGGCGGAATCGAGGTCTGCCTGGACTATGACGTCTTTGACCCCGACTCCGGGCTGGTCTGGGACACCTCCCAGGGCACCTGCCAGCGGGTCGACGGCACCACGGCACTGGCCTACTCCCGGATGCGCAAATCGGACCCCACTGGAGACATTGGCCGCGGACTGCGTCAGCGTGCGGTGATCTCCGCCGTCGTCTCCGAGGCGGCCTCCTTCAAGACGCTGACCAGCTTCTCGCGCCAGGACGCCCTGGTTGAGGCCGGCACGCACGCCCTGACGGTGGATGACAAGACGGGCACCACGGACCTGGCCCAGATGGTGATGGCCTTCCGCTCCGCCTCCTCCGCGGGCCTGACCGGGGCGCCGCCGATCTCCTCCCTGGACTACCGGCCTGGTGGCATCGGCTCGGCGGTCCTGCTCCAGGACACCACCGCGCCAGACTTCTTCGCCAAGGTGCGCTCAGGCGAGCTGACCACAGCCGATCTCAACCAGCTGGCCACGGGCTAGGCCGCACGGGCGCAGTTCAGGACTGCGCGGGCACCCGCAACGTCGTCACCAGCCCACCACGCTCACGCGCACGCAGGCTCAGCGTGCCGTCATGGGCGCGCACCACCGCGTCCACGATGGCCAGCCCCAGGCCGTAGCCGCTGCCTGACGCACGGTCCTGGCCCCGGACGAAGGGCTCGGTCAGGGACGCCAGGCTCTCGGCGTCGACCACGGGGCCGGTGTTGGTCACCGTGAGCATGAGCTCGCCGCCCCTGGACTCCAGCATGATCTCGACGACGCCGCCCACCGTGTTGTGACGCACGGCGTTGCGCAGCACGTTGAGCACCGCCTGGCGCAGGAAGCGGGAGTCACCCAGGCACAGGGCCCAGGGCTCGTCCTCGTCCTGGCCCGGCCTGGCTGCTGCCTGGCCGGGGTGGGCTCGCATGTCCAGCCTCACCCCAGCCTCCCGGGCCTCAGCGGCAACATCCTCCACCGCCTCGTGGACCAGCACCTCCAGGTCGCACGGACGCCGTCGCAGTCTCGCTGACTGCGCCTGGGCCAGGTCCAGCAGCGCGTCCACGGTCCGCGCGTTGCGGGCGTTGGTGGTTCTCACCCGCTCCAGCAGGTCACGCAGCTCCTGGGCGTCAGCCTGAGGATCTGCCAAGGTGACGTCGATCATGGTCTGGATCGTGGCTAGCGGGGTCCTCAGCTCGTGGGAGGTGTTGGCCGCGAAACGCTGGTAAGAGCTCAGAGACTGCTCCAGGGAGTCAAGCATGGCGTCATAGACGTCCGCCCGCTCCCGGATCTCGTCACGCGGGCCGTCAAGGTCGAGCCGCTGGCTGAGGTCGCCGCGCGCAGCCTCTCGAGCAGCCGTGCTCATGGTCGCCAGGGGTGCCAGCACCTTGCCTGCCACGATCCAGCCGATCAGTCCCGAGGCCAGGGCAAGGGCAACCAGGACCACCACGGAGACACCCAGAATGGACAGGAGCAGCTCACGCATGACGGCGAGGTCGAGCTCAACACCGGCTGGTGTGTGCCCGGCCCCACCGAAGCTGATCTTGACCGAGGCCACCGAGGCTAGACCCCACCATCGCGATGAGGATCGCCCCTGCCCCCGTGACCAGCGCGACGTAGGTCAGGGTGAGCCGGGTACGGATCGCGGGCCGCCAGGGCCGAGGCGGCGGTGAGGTGTCCTGCGGGTGCTGATCGGGCTCGTCATGGGCGTCGTTGGTACGGTGTCGCAAACGTGTGGCCTCCGGCTCACTCACCGAAGCAGTAGCCGACGCCGGCAATCGTGTGGATCACGGGCAGTTCCCTGAGCCTCTTGCGAAGCTTGAAGATCGTCACCCTCACCGTGTTCGTGAAGGGATCGATGTTCTCGTCCCAGGCCTTCTCCAGCAGGGTCTCAGCGGACAGGACTCCGCCATCGGCCTCCATGAAGAGCTGGAGCACCGCGAACTCCTTGGGACTGAGCCGCACATTCTTGCCGTCCCGCAGGACCTCCCTCTTGAAGAGGTCGAGTCGCACGCCGTGAGACTCCAGCACCGGCCCCTGGGCCAGGTGCGTTCGCCTGCCCAGCGCACGCAAGCGCACCACGAGCTCGGGGAACTCGAAGGGCTTGGTGAGGTAGTCATTCGCCCCGAGCCGGAACCCGGCGACCCGGTCCTCCAGGGAGCGGGCGGCGGTCAGCATGAGGATGCGGACCTCGGGGTGGGTGCGAGACAGGGCGGCGCAGACCGTGTCTCCGTGGACGACGGGCAGGTCCCGGTCCAGGACGACGACGTCGTAGTCGTTGATCTCGACCTGCTCCAGGACCTAGGTGCCGTCAGAGACGACGTCGACCGCCATGGCCTGACGGCGCAGGCCCGTAGCGATTGCCTTGGCCAGGTAGGCCTCGTCCCCGGCGAGCAGAATGCGCACGTGCGCGACCTCCATCGTGTCTCGACGGTGCCGTTCACCTTGGAGCCCACGGCACCACCCCCGGTCTCCGGGCGGCCTAGCCACCTTAGGCGAGCGGCGCATAACGACAGCGTTAACACTGCCGTCACCTCTGTGCGCCAGCGGCGGTCCTGGCCTTGTCGCGTGCAGACACGGGCCTGATGTCCTACCAGCACATGCTGCCGTGTAGGACGTCAGGCCCGTGTCCCAAGCGTGTTGGTCTCGCCTTGGCAAGCGCCTCAGCCGAAGTGCGGACGGTTGGGGTCCGCCTGCCAGGAGGTGAAGGAGGAGGTGACGATGTCGTCAAGGTCGTGCTCGGCCTTCCACCCCAGGACCGTGCCGATGCGGGTGGCGTTGCCGATGAGCTGAGGCGGGTCGCCAGCGCGGGGCGGCAGCTCCTCCGGCTCCACCGCGAGCCCGGTGGCGGCGATGACCTTCGAGACGACCTCACGCACGCTCGCGCCCTGCCCGGTGCCCACGTTGAAGACGTGCTCGCTCATCTCCTCGCCGCTGGCCAGGTAGTCCAGCGCCGCGATGTGTGCCGCTGCCAGGTCACGCACGTGGATGTAGTCGCGGATGCAGGTGCCGTCCGGCGTGGGGTAGTCGGTGCCGAAGATCTTGGGGGTGTCTCCCTCGGCCAGGCGTTCGAGGACCATGGGGATGAGGTTGAGGGTCGCCATGTCTCCCAGGTCGTCCCAGCCCGCGCCAGCGACGTTGAAGTAGCGCAGGCCGGCCCAGCGCAGGCCCCAGGCGCGCTCGGCGTCAGCCATCATCCACTCGCCGATGAGCTTGGTCTCGCCGTAGGGGTTGATGGGGTGGCACTCGATGTCCTCAGGCACGACCTCCACCGGAGGCATGCCGTAGACGGCTGCGGAGGAGGAGAAGATCATCTGGTCCACACGGGCACGCTCCATGGCGAGCATCATGTTGGCCAGGCCGCCCACGTTCTGCTGGTAGTACCAGGCCGGACGCGCCACGGACTCCCCCACCTGCTTGCGGGCGGCAAAGTGGATGACGGCGGTGACCCCGCGGGACTCCATGACATCCGTCAGCTCCTGGACGGCCTCGTTGGAGGCGACGTCGAGCTGGAGAAGGTCTGCCCCCTCAACTCGCTCGGGCGTGCCGTAGGACAGGTCGTCGACCACGATCACCTCGGCCCCACGCTGAAGGAGAAGACGGACGACGTGGGCGCCGATGTATCCGGCGCCTCCGGCAACAAGGATGCTCATGGTGCCAGCCTAGTGGCACAGGCCTCCTCGCAGGCGGGTTGGAGGGCCTGACCTGCCTGGAGCCTCAGGCCTGGGCGCGGCGCTGGCGCAGGCGAGCGCCCTTGGCGTGAGCCACCTGCGCCAGCTCAGCCTGGAAGTCCCGCATGGCGCTGCGGATCCGCTCAGCCTCAGGGCCCTCGCCAGCTCCCAGGACCCGGGCCGCCAGGAGACCGGCATTACGGGCCCCGCCGATCGAGACGGTGGCCACCGGCACGCCGGCCGGCATCTGGACGATGGAGAGCAGGGAGTCCATCCCGTCGAGGTGCTTAAGCGGCACCGGGACACCGATGACCGGCAGCTCGGTGAAGGCGGGGGGGAGCCCCGGCGGGCGGCGGGGCGGCCGTAGTCGATCATCTCGGTGGGCATGCGGTGGGCGGAGACGACGTCGGCTTCGTAGCTGATGCCGAGCTCGTCCAGGGCCTGGGCCGCAGCCTCCATCGTGGGCCAGTCCGAGTCCGATCCCATGACGATGCCGACGACGGGCTGGGTGGTGGCGCTCATGAGCTTCCTTCTTCCGTTGGTGGTCAGTGGCTGGCGGGACGGTTCAGGCATCACCGCGTAGGACGGCGACGACGGCGCGGGCGCGCTCGCGCAGGGCCTCGGCCTCCTCAAGCGTGAGCGGCTGGGCCGGATCCCCTGGCAGGGTGAGGTTGACGTGCCCGAGCTTGCGCCCTGGGCGCCACTGCTTGCCGTAGAGGTGGATACGGGCCTGCGGGTCGACCGCGAGCGCGCGTGCCAGGGCGCCAGGGCCCGGCTCGTGCTGGCCACCGAGGTAGTTGACCATGACGGTGGCCCGGGCGACCGGCTCCGGCGGGGCCCGCGGCAGGGGCCGGCCCCGGAGCCCAGCGGCAGGTCGGCCACGGCCCGCAGATGCTGGGCGAACTGGCTCGTCACGGCCCCGTCCTGGGTCCAGTGACCAGAGTTGTGCGGGCGCATAGCCAGCTCGTTGACGTACAGCGCGGTGGGCTGGCCCGGCTCCTCGACGGCGAAGAGCTCGACGGCGAGGACTCCGGTCACCCCGAAGCCGGTGGCCACCGCGCGGCCGATGCGCTCGGCCTCCCGGACAGCGGCCTCATCCAGGCCCGGGGCCGGGGCGAGGACCTCGGAGCACACGCCGTCAGCCTGGACGGACTGGACCACGGGCCAGCAGGCGACCTCGCCGCTGGGGCTGCGCGCCAGCAGGACCGCCAGCTCGCGGGTGAAGGCCACGGCCTCCTCCAGCAGCAAGCTGGTCACGGCCGCACCTCCCAGGCTTCCCCCGCCTCCGGTCTGAGCGCTGCGGCGTCCCTCACGCGCGGCAGCCGTCTGAGCAATCCACTGACTGGCCTCGCCCTGGTCAAGCTCAGCCGGAGAGTGCACCAGCAGGACCCCGTGACCGTCGTAACCGCCTCGTGGGGTCTTGATGACCAGGGGCCATCCTGTGACCTCACCGAAGGCGAGGATCTGAGCGCGCATCTCCTCCTGGCTGCCGGCGGCCTCGCTCCACCGAGGCTGAGGCAGGCCGGCCTGCGGCACCGCGCGGCGCATCGCGAGCTTGTCACGTGCCAGCTCCAGGGCAGCAGGGGTGGGCTGGACCGAGACCCCCTCGTCCTCAAGCTGACGCAGCAGATCCGCGTCCTGGTGCTCATGCTCGAAGGTGAGGACGTCAGCGGGTGCCGCGGCCTGCAAGCTGGCAGCGTCCTGACTGGGCCGAGCCTGTCCGGTCACCACCCGGCGGACTGCTGCGGCGTCGTCGGCCAGTCCCACGGGCGCGTCCACGGTGACCTGGGCGGTCGAGCCGTCCGGAGCCTCGACGAGCGCACGCAGGTGGATGCCCAGTGCGCTGGCCTCCTCCTGCATCATGCGGGCCAGCTGGCCTCCTCCGATGACGGCCACGACGGGCTCACGGTCAGTGACAGCGGGGGACACGGTGCGTGGAGCGCTCACAGGCCCAGGCTACCTGCCCCGTAGGCTGGACAGGTGCCCACCACCTCTCGCCTCGGCGTCGTGCCCGCTTCATCAGCCTCGGACGCCTCAGCCACCCCCACGCCCCCACCTCCGGCCGGGTCTCGGACCAGCCCCAGCTTCTCCCGCCTGCCCCGCACCGCGCAGGTCCTCCTCATCTGGGCCTGTGCCTCGGCGCTGACGGCCCTGCTGGCCCGCCTGGGCGCGCAGGACACTCCCGCCACGTACTGGGGGCCCGCGGCGCCGTCGTGGAGCACGCACGTGTCCTTCTGGGACTCGGGGTGGTACCAGCGGATCCTTGAGGAGGGCTACCCCACCCAGCTGCCGCTGGACGAGTCAGGCAACGTAGCCCAGAGCACCTGGGCCTTCATGCCCTTGCTGCCGGTACTCGCTGGTCTGCTGACCTGGACCGGGATGTCCTTTACCGCCAGCGCGACGGTGGTGAGCCTGGCGTCCTCGGCGACGGCGGCCGTACTGACCGACCGTTGGCTGGCCCCGCGCGTGGGAGCCAGGACCTCGCTGTGGGCGGTGGTGCTGGCCTGGTCCGGTCCGTGCGCGCTCGTGCTGCAGATTCCCTATGCCGAGTCCCTGGCGCTGGCCCTGGCAACAGGCGCCTTGCTGGTGGTGAGCCGACGCCGTTTCCTCCTGGCTGCTCCGCTCGTGGCACTGGCCGCGATCGCTCGTCCCGTCGGGCTGCCGCTAGCCGTCGGCTTCGGGCTGTGGTGGCTGTGGGAGACGGCCAGCGACCGTGGCTGGCGCTGGGTACCAGCCCGAGTAGGCGCGGTGAGCGCCGAGGTGGTCCGGGACACTGACGTGCCCACGCCCCTGGCGGCCCAGGAGCGCCTGCAGCTGGCGGTCCTGACAGCGTGGAGCCTCGCCTGCGCCCTGGCCTGGCCCGCCCTGGCCTGGGCCACGACGGGACGGATGGATGCCTACACCGCGACTGAGACCGCGTGGCGGGGCAGCCACCTGGCGCCCTTCCAACCCTGGTTCACGCGTGCGGGCTGGTGGGTAGGCGACCACCTGGGCTGGGCGCTGCTCATGGCCGTGCTGGCCCTGACCGCGCTGGCGCTGGGCTCACGTGCGCTGCGGGCGCTGGGACCGGAGGCCTGGACCTGGTGCCTGGGCTACGTGCTCTACCTCCTGGCCTTCTTCGATCCCACCACCTCCCTGTTCCGCCTGCTCCTGCCGCTGACACCCCTGGCCTGGGCGCTGGCCTCGGCGTGCACCAAGCGAGGCCGCCTGGCACTGGCCTGTGCGTGCCTGGCCGGACAGGCTCTGTGGATCAGCTGGGTATGGGACTACTCCAGCATCTCGATCCTGTGGGTGCCCTAAGGGGCCACCACGCTGCCACGGCTTAGGATCACCCCCGTGCCCAGCGCAGAGATCAGCACCTCAGCCCAGTCAACCCCACCGGCTTCCTTACGCGAACGCGTGGTGGCCTGGGTGTGCGAGTTCATCCAGTTCGGGCTGGTCGGGGCGTTGTCCTTCATCATCGACCTGAGCCTGTTCAACGTGCTGCAGCACGGGCCGATCGGCGTCCTGGCCGGGCACCCGAACACAGCCAACGTCGTCAGCGCGACGATCGCCACGATCTTCTCCTGGGTTGCCAACCGCTTGTGGACCTACCGGGGCCGCACCCAGGCCAACGTGGCTCGCGAGGCTCTCCTGTTCACCTTCGCCAACGTCGGCGGGGTGCTCATCACCCAGTTCTGTCTCTTCTTCAGCCACGAGGTCCTGGGCCTGCACTCGCCGCTGGCGGACAACGTGGCGGCCTACGTCGTCGGCTTTGTCCTGGGCACGGCCTTCCGCTTCGTCTTCTACCACTACAT
>OAXA01000071.1_pt1 | contig 16667 bp, 12 predicted proteins | sample 1501441 | NCBI WGS metagenome assembly OAXA01 (sample SAMEA2580299, study PRJEB22360) | human gut metagenome | biome: human gut; feature: human-associated habitat; material: faeces | place: Denmark | collected 2008/2010
GGCTGGCTGACCACCCCGAGGAACACGGGCGGGCCAGCCGTGACGCCTTTGGTGATCGCTTGCCCTTCCTGCTCAAGATCCTGTCGGCCTCCCATGCCCTGAGTATCCAGGCCCACCCGTCGCGTGAGCAGGCCGAGAGGGGATTCGCCGCTGAGAACGAGGCGGGAGTGGGCCTGGGTGATCCCACTCGCATCTTCCGTGACGACTGGCCGAAGCCCGAGATGATCGTCGCTCTCACGGATTTCGACGCTCTGTGTGGTTTCCGTGACCCGTCCTCCTCCCTGGTTCTGCTATCGGGACTGGGGAAGCTCGACGGACTGGATGAGGTGCTCGCGCCACTGGGCCAGGACGACGGACTGGCCAAGGTCGTCGCGACAGTGCTCTCGGGTGACGAGAAGGTCGTAACCGTCGTGGAAGGAGTCGTGGCAGCCTCTCGCACGTATCTTGAGGAGGGCACTGACGAGGCTGTTCGGGGCCTGGCGCGCACCGCCGTCGAGCTGTCCGAGGACCATCCCGGTGACCCGTCCATCCTCGTCGCCCTGCTCATGAACCGGGTGCGACTGGCACCTGGTCAGCAGATTCACCTAGGAGCCGGCACCATGCATGCCTACCTCGGTGGCACCGGTGTTGAGATCATGGCCAACTCCGACAACGTCCTGCGTGGTGGCCTGACGAGCAAGTACGTCGACGTCGATGCCCTGCTCGACCATGCCATCATGACTCCCGAGCCGTGCGTCGGTGAGTACGCGGTTCAGGTGTCCTCAGGAGTGGGCCTCTACCGCGCCGAGTTCCCGGAATTCCGGTTGTGGGCCCTGCAGGGACACGATGACACTCTCTCGCTTCCGGCTACCGACCTGGGTCGGATTCTCCTCGTCACGGAGGGACAGCTGGTTGCTCACTGCGGCGATGAAGACTGTGAACTGAATCGTGGTCAATCGGCATGGCTGCCGGCGGGCGAGGAGGTGACGGTGACTGGCCAGGGGCGTGGATTCCTGGCGGGCGCCGGGGTTGACGCTGATCGCTCCTGAGCTGACCGAGGTGTGAGAGGCGGTGTACCGCTGCTGACGCCGTGACCCCCATCCCGGACCCCGTGGTCGGGGATGGGGGTCGAATCGCTCACAGACCCTCTCAACGTCCGTCTCGCGGGTTCCGGTGTCCGGTACCGCGCAGGATTGCGGTAACATCGGAGCGTTGGGCTCTCCGTCGGCGCATGACATCCGACGGTGACGCCAACCCCGGAGGTCACCGTGACCTCTGCAGAGACACAGGAGCGCATTGCCCGTGAGCCAGCCCGAGATGCCCGAGTCCGTGACCGACGGGGACACCCCCGAGGACCTTCTCATCGACGCCACCGATCATCCTGACGTCCTCGACTCGGATCTTTCCCCGACGACCGTCGACGGATCCTATGACGCCGGTCAGATCACCGTCCTGGAAGGTCTGGAAGCCGTCCGGAAGCGTCCCGGTATGTACATCGGTTCCACCGGTGAGCGCGGTCTGCACCACTGCGTCTACGAGATCGTCGACAACTCGGTCGACGAGGCGATGGCCGGTTACTGCGACACCATTCAGGTCGAGCTGCTCGACGACAACTGGTGCCAGGTCACCGACAACGGACGTGGTATCCCGGTCAAGGAGCACCCCGTCGAGCACATCCCCACCGTCACCCTGGTGCTGACCAAGCTGCACGCCGGCGGCAAGTTCGGCAACGGCGGCTACAAGGTCTCCGGCGGTCTGCACGGCGTCGGTTCCTCGGTCGTCAACGCCCTGGCCTCCCACTTCATCGTCGAGGTGCGGCGGGACGGCTACCATTGGCGTCAGTCCTTCAGCCTGGGCGAGCCGGACGGCCCGTTGAAGCAGCTCGAGGCCCTTGGCCCTGACGAACACGAGGGCACCACGGTGCGCTTCCAGCCCTCCGACGAGATCTTCGACTCCATCATCTTCGAATACGAGACCCTGTCGAACCGCTTCCGCGAGATGGCCTTCCTCAACAAGGGGCTGCGGATCATGCTGACTGACCGCCGTGAAGGTCATGTCGACGAGGACGGCAATCCCATCCACGAGGACTTCCTCTACAACGAGGGCCTCAAGGACTACGTCCGCTTCCTCACGGGTACCCGCGACGTCATCAACCCCACCATCATCTCCCTGGAGTCTCATCGTCCCGAAGAGGGCATGGGTCTGGAGATCGCGATGCAGTGGAACACCTCGTACACCACCAGCGTCCACACCTTCGCCAACGCCATCAACACCATCGAGGGTGGCGCCCACGAGGAGGGCTTCCGTGCCGCTCTCACCAACACCGTCAACCGGTGGGGCGAGACCTGGGGACTCATCAAGAAGCGTGAGGACCGCGTCTCCGGTGACGACATCCGCGAGGGACTGACCGCCGTCGTCTCCATCAAGCTCACCGAACCGCAGTTCGAGGGCCAGACGAAGACCAAGCTCGGTAACGCCGAGGCCAAGTCCTTCGTCCAGAAGGCTCTCAACGAGAAGCTCTCCGACTGGTTCGAGGAGAACCCCAACGAGGGCAAGAACATCGTCCGCAAGTCCCAGGCGGCCGCCCAGGCGCGTGTCGCGGCTCGCAAGGCCCGCGACCTGGCCCGTAACCGCAAGGGTTTGCTGGGCTCGACCTCCCTGCCGGGCAAGCTCAAGGACTGCTCCTCGACCAACCCGGAGGAGTGCGAGATCTTCATCGTGGAGGGTGACTCCGCCGGTGGCTCGGCCTCCCAGGGTCGCGACCCGCGGATCCAGGCGATCCTGCCGATGCGAGGCAAGATCCTCAACGTCGAGAAGGCCCGTCTCGACCGCGCGCTGAGCTCGGAGACCATCGAGTCGATCATTAACGCGCTGGGAACCGGCGTCCACGAGGACTTCGATCTGGACAAGTTGCGCTACCACAAGATCATCCTCATGGCTGACGCTGACGTCGACGGCGCGCACATCCGCACCCTGCTGCTGACCCTGCTGTTCCGGTTTATGCGCCCAGTCATCGACGCCGGTCACGTCTACCTGGCCCAGCCGCCGCTGTTCCGGCTGCGGTGGACGAACTCTCCCCACGAGTTGGCCTACTCCGACGAGGAGCGTGACCTGCTGCGTCAGGACGGTCTGGCCCATGGCAAGAAGCTGCCTCAGGTCAACCCGATCCAGCGCTACAAGGGTCTGGGCGAGATGGACGCCGAGGATCTGTGGGACACCACCATGGACCCCGACAAGCGTTTGCTGCTCCAGGTGACCCTCGAGGACGCCGCCCTGGCCGACCAGATGTTCTCCATCCTCATGGGTGAGGACGTCGAGCAGCGCCGGTCCTTCATCCAGCGCAATGCCAAGGACGTCCGCTTCCTCGACATCTGAGCACTCCCTCGAACCCTTCCCTCATCCACTGATCATTCAAAGGACACTCCATGGCTGACGATGAGAAGCCCGACGAGCAGAACCAGGCCGACCGTCAAGGACTGGTGACCGGCCGCCACGTCGGGATCCAGCCGGTAGAGATTCGCGACGAGATCCAGAATGCCTACCTCGACTACGCGATGAGCGTCATCGTCGGGCGAGCACTGCCCGACGTGCGCGATGGCCTCAAGCCGGTGCACCGTCGCGTCATCTACGCGATGTACGACGGCGGCTATCGTCCCGACCGCGGCTGGAACAAGTGTTCCCGTGTCGTCGGCGACGTCATGGGCAAGTATCATCCGCACGGCGACTCGGCCATCTACGACACCTTGGTGCGTCTGGCCCAGCCGTGGGCCATGCGCCACAAGCTGGTCCAGGGTCAGGGCAACTTCGGTTCCCAGGGCAATGACGGCGCGGCCGCCATGCGATACACCGAGTGCAAGATGGCTCCGCTGGCCATGGAGATGGTCCGCGACATCGACCAGGACACCGTCGACTTCCAGCCGAACTACGACAACAAGGAGACCGAGCCGGTCGTCCTGCCCGCCCGGTTCCCCAACCTGCTCGTCAACGGTTCCTCGGGTATCGCGGTCGGTATGGCGACCAACATCCCGACCCACAACCTGTGTGAGATCAACGAAGCCGTGCAGTGGTCCCTGACCCACCCCGAGGCCTCCCAGGAGGAGCTACTCGAGGCGTGCATGGAGCGGATCAAGGGTCCTGACTTCCCCGGTGGCGCGCTCATCGTGGGCCGTCAGGGAATCGAGGACGCCTATCGGACCGGCCGTGGCTCGGTGACGATGCGTGCCGTCATCGACATGGAGGAGGACAAGAAGGGACGCCAGTGCCTGGTCGTCACCGAGTTGCCCTACATGTGCAACCCCGACAACCTCGCCACCAAGATCGCCGACCTGGTGAACTCCGGTCGCATCAACGGCATCGCCGACATTCGTGACGACTCCTCGGCCCGTACCGGTCAGCGTCTGGTCATCGTCCTCAAGAGGGATGCCCAGCCGCGCGTCGTCATGAACAACCTGTACAAGCACACCGCTCTGCAGGACACCTTCGGCTGCAACATGCTGGCCCTGGTGGACAACGTGCCGCGCACCCTGCGTCTGGATCAGTTCATCAGTTACTGGATCGATCATCAGATGGAGGTCATCCGCAGGCGTACCGAGTACCGTCTGGCCCAGGCCGAGAAGGACGCCCACATCCAGCGGGCCCTCGTCAAGGCCCTCGACATGCTCGACGAGGTCATCGCCCTCATCCGTCGCTCCCCGAACACCGAGGCCGCCAGCACCGGCCTGCAGGAGCTGCTCGACATCGACGAGATCCAGGCTCGCGCCATCCTCGACATGCAGCTGCGTCGTCTGGCCGCCTTGGAGCGTCAGAAGATCATCGACCGTCTCGAGGAACTCGAGCGTCTCATCGCCGGGTACAAGGCCATCCTGGCCAGCGAGGATCGTCAGCGCGAGATCATCTCGACCGAGCTCGCCGAGATCGTCGAGAAGTACGGTGACGAGCGTCGCACCCGCATCATCGCGGCTGACGGGGACTTCTCCGAGGAGGACTTCATCCCCGACGACGATGTCGTCGTCACCATCACCCGTGGTGGTTACGCTAAGCGCACTCGCACTGACCTCTACCGCGTGCAGAAGCGCGGTGGCAAGGGTGTTCGCGGTGCCAGCCTGCGTGCTGACGACGAGGTGGCCCAGCTGTTCACGACCACCAACCACCAGTGGATCCTTTTCTTCACGAACATGGGCCGTGTCTACCGCACCAAGGTGTGGCAGCTGCCGGAGGCCGGCCGTGACGCCAAGGGTGGTCACGTCGCCGGACTGCTGAGCTTCCTGCCCGATGAGAAGATCGCCCAGGTCATGACCCTGCGCTCCTACGAGGACGCCGAGTACCTGCTGCTGGCAACCCGTAGGGGCCTGGTCAAGAAGACTGCCCTCAAGGCCTACGACTCCTCCCGTCAGGCCGGCGTCATCGCCATCAACTTCCGTACCGAGGACGACGAGCTCATCGGTGCCGAGCAGTGCTCGGCCGAGGACGACGTCCTGCTCATCAGCCGCAAAGGTCAGGCGATCCGGTTCTCCGCCGGTGATGACCAGTTGCGGCCGATGGGTCGTGCCACCTCCGGCGTGACCGGCATGAAGTTCCGTGGTGACGACGAGCTGCTGTCGATGTCGATCATTCACTCCGACATGCCTGAGGACGACCGCTTCATCTTCACTGCGACCGACGGTGGCTACGCCAAGCGCACCGCCGTCTCGGAGTACCGTCAGCAGGGACGTGGTGGCCTTGGCATCAAGGCCATGGCCCTGAACGAGGAGCGTGGTTCCCTCGTCGGTGGCCTGGTGGTCAGCGAGGCTGACGAGATTATCGCCATCAAGACCTCGGGTCAGATCACACGGTCGGCCGTCTCTGAGGTTCCCGCCAAGGGACGCTCGACGATGGGGGTGAAGTTCGTCTCCGTGCACGGTGACGACGCCGTCTCGATCATCGCGGTGAATCCTGAGCACCAGGTCGAGGAGGACGTCGAGGAAAAGGCTGTGGAAACCGCCGAAGGTGGTGCCACGCAGACCGAATCCGGGGATGTGCTTCCGCAAGGCGATACTGTGGACGACGACCGTACCGTCGATACGGCGGAAAGCGACATGAAGCCGGAGGACAACGGTGAGTGACGAGAAGAAGGTGACGCATCCGGGTCCCGATGATCCAGAGGCGACGCACTGGACTGCCGGTGACGCTCGTCGTACCTTCCAGGAGACGGGCCGGCAGCGCCCCGATCCGCGTCAAGAGTCTGATCGCAAGCGGACGACGGCGTCGACCCCTGCGGTGAAGCGCGCCGACGCGAGAGCGACGAAGTGGGAGAAGGCGCCCAATCAGCCGGATTCCCGTCCCGCCCAGGCGCATCAGCCCGCCCGCGCTGCCAGGCGTACTCGTAAAGCCCGGTTGCGTCTGACGCGTGTTGACCCGTGGTCGGTCATGAAGACCTCCCTGCTCTTCGGTGTCGCCGGTGCCATCATCTTCTTCATCGCAACGTGGATCATCTGGGGCATCATCGGTGCTTCGGGTGCCTTCGACTCGATGAACAAGGTGGTCAACGACCTCATCAGCTCCCCGAGCTCGAACTCGAAGTTCCAGTTGTCCGATTACGTCAACACTGGCCGAGTGTTGGGTCTGACGGCCCTCATCGGTGCCATCAACGCGGTGCTGTTCACAGCCATCTCGACTCTGTTCAGCTTCCTGTACAACTTGGCTGCGGAGATCATGGGTGGTCTGGAGGTGACCCTCGCGGAGGACTGAGGGCCCTGAAAGCGTGGAGAACGTCCCCGGATGGTGCGCATCCGGGGACGTTTTGCGTTGTCAACCGAGTCGTCACATGCCAACCACACGGGTTTGACGAGGACCGCTGCCAATTCCCTTGACACCGGGTTCCTCGTTTGCTTTCATTTATGCCATACATCTGTGGAAACGTTTCCACGGGTGAGGTCGGGGACAGGCCCCGGCGACCTCGGACTCGACGATGAGAGGAGGGCAAGGTGGATCGCAAATCGACGATCAAGGACGTTGCCAAGCTGGCCGGTGTGTCCCTCGGGACAGCATCTCGTGTTCTCAATGGCAGTTCCGCGACCTCGGAAGCGTCGCGTACTGCAGTGCGCAAGGCGGCCAAGGAGCTCGGTTATCTGTCGAACGCTCATGCCAGGTCGCTGCGTTCGGCCCACACCGGCGTCATTGGTCTGGTCGTCCCAGACATTCGAAACCCGTACTTTGCCGAGCTGGCATCAGTTGTGGAGAACGCCTGCCTGGCCCATGGTTGGGCCACCTTGCTGTGCAATGCCGACGAGTCCCCTGACCAGTTCAACCGATACGTCGACACCCTTCGTCGTCAGCGAGTCGACGGTGCGATCGTCACCCCGACCGGCTTGGGAGAGCATGCCGTCAAGGACCTGGTCGACGACGGGGTCCAGGTGGTCTGCGTGGACCGTGAGGTCGCGGGGTCGTCACTGCCCTCCGTCACCTCTGATCCGTGGAACGGAATGGGGGAGGCCGTCGATCACCTGTTGGAACGTGGGCACCGCAGGATCGGTTTCATCACCGGCCCCCAACAGACGTCGACTGGTTTGGAGCGTTACCAGGCCTACTGCCAGCTGTTGGCCGAGCATGATGTCGACGTCGTCGATGACCTCGTGGTGGAAGGTGACTACCAGGAGGAATCGGGACGCGTCGGTGCCGGACAACTAATCGATCGCGGTGCCACCGCCGTCTTCGCCTCCGACTCGCTGATGTCGATGGGAGCCCTGCGAACCTGCCTCGACAGGGGAGTTCGCATCGGTGAAGACATCGACCTGGTCGGTTTCGACGACCTTCCGGTGTTCAGTCTCACCAATCCGGCCCTCACCGTCGTTGCCCAGGACATCGACGCCATGGGAAAGGTGGCCGTTGATCTGCTGGACCATGCCATGGCTGGTGAACCGACCAGCTCCGCTCGACTGGACACCCATCTCATCGTCAGGGCATCAACCCGAATGGTCAAGGAGGACCAGTGACAACATCGCCAGTACTTCGACTGGACCACGTCAGTAAGGCTTTTGGGCCCGTCAAGGTCATTGAGGACGTTTCCGTGGACGTCATCCCGGGCAGGGTGCGCGTTTTTCTCGGCGAGAACGGAGCCGGAAAGTCCACCCTCATCAAGATGATGAGCGGTATCTACCACCCAGACTCGGGATCCATCGTCATCGATGGCAACCCTGTTGACCTTCCCACCGTCAAGGCTGCTGAGGCCGAGGGCATCGCGACGATCCACCAGGAGCTCAACCTCGTTCCACAGATGTCGGTGGCCGAGAACATCATGCTGGGACGTACTCCCAGCCGTGGTGGACTCGTCAGTTGGGGTCCGATGCGAGCCCAGGCCCGTGCCGCTCTGGAGCGGATTGGCCTGGACGTCTCCCCGGATCGCCTCGTCGGGTCGCTGAGTACTGCGCACCAGCAGCTTGTGGAGATCGCGAGAGCTCTCTCGATGGATGCCAGAGTGCTCATCCTCGACGAGCCCACCGCTGCCCTGACTCGCAAGGAGTCCGGTCAGCTCTTCGAGGTGATGGACGACCTCAAGGCCAAGGGCGTGGCGATGGTGTTCATCTCCCACCACCTCGACGAGATTCCGCGCGTTGGTGACGATGTGTCCGTGCTGCGCGACGGCATCCTCGTCGGTGAGGTTCCCGCCTCCACCACCGAGCGCGAGCTGGTCAAGATGATGGTCGGCCGTGACATTGACGACCAGTTCCCGCGCCACCGCGGTGAGGTCGGAGAGGTGCTGCTGTCAGTCAAGGGACTCAGTCGTGAAGGGGCATTCCAGGACGTCGAATTCGAGCTGCATGCCGGCGAGGTGTTGGGCCTGGCCGGCCTGGTGGGAGCCGGACGTACCGAAGTCCTGCGAGCCGTTGCCGGGGCTGACAAGTACGACTCCGGCACCGTCCGCGTTCATGGCAAGGAGCTTCCGGGCGGAAAGGTGTCCCGCGCGATTGCCCATGGCATCGGCCACGTACCCGAGGAGCGCAAGTCCCAGGGACTGGTCCTGGACGCCTCGGTCAACGAGAATCTCGGTTACGCGACCATGAAGTCGACCTCCCACGCCGGTCTGGTTGATCGATCCGGCCAGCGACGACGAGCCCAGGACGTCGCCGAGAAACTGCGGGTGCGGATGGCCGGTCTGGATCAGCCGGTGCGCAACCTGTCCGGTGGCAACCAGCAGAAGGTCGTCATCGGTCGTTGGATCCTCGCGGACTCGTCAATCCTGCTGCTCGACGAACCGACCCGAGGGGTCGACGTCGGTGCGAAGGTCGAGATCTACCAGCTCATCAACTCCGTCACCGAAGCCGGGGGAGCCGTCCTCATGGTGTCCAGCGAGTTGCCCGAGGTAATCGGGATGAGCGATCGAATCCTCGTCATGGCCCACGGACGGGCGATGGGGACCCTGGACGCCATGACGGCCACCGAGGATGCCGTCATGGAGTTGGCAGTGGCCTCCGTCGATCCCGTCGATGAAAAACCAGAATGACCATTTCTGAATCCGAAAAGTATTGAAGCAATGTCGTCTTGTCTCGATCGGCGATGATCGGGAAAGGAAATATCATCGTGACCACCGCAACAACAACCACCACTCAAAAACCGTCAGTCGGTAGGAGAATTGGTTCCTGGGCCCTCAATCATGGTGCCCTTGTCGGTCTCATCATTTTGTGTATTGCCCTGTTCATTGCCACCCCGGTGTTCCTCACCGTGCCGAACATCATCAATATCGGCATTCAGGCAGCCGTGGTGGCCATCATGGCCTTCGGCATGACCTTCGTCATCGTCACCTCCGGCATCGACCTGTCGGTCGGTTCCGTCGCCGCGCTGTCGGCCATGGTCTCGGCGTGGATGTTCTCCAACGTCGGTCTGCCGGGATGGCTCACCCTCATCATCGGCCTGCTCATCGGTCTCCTCGCCGGGGCCGCCTCCGGTCTGGCCATCGCCTACGGAAAGCTGCCGGCCTTCATCGCGACACTGGCCATGATGAGCGTCGCTCGTGGCCTGACTCTCGTCATATCCGGTGGAACACCGGTTGCCACCTCAGGTGCAGTGAACCACCTGGGCGCTGACCTGGGGCCGATCCCCGTTCCCGTCATCATGTTGGCCCTGGCTGGCGTGGTGTGCTGGTTCATCCTGTCGCGCACGGTGCTCGGCCGGTCCCTTTACGCCATCGGTGGCAACGAGGAGGCTGCCCGACTCTCCGGTATCCCGGTGCGTCGCATCCTCGTCGCCGTCTACGCTCTCGCCGGTCTGTTCGCTGGTCTGGCTGGCCTGGTTCTGGCTGGTCGACTGTCCTCGGCTCAGCCGCAGGCGGGTCTGGGATATGAGCTGGATGCCATCGCCGCCGTCGTCATTGGTGGCGCCTCCCTGTCGGGAGGTTCTGGAAAGGCGAGCGGTACGTTCATTGGCGCTGTTCTTCTGGCCGTCATTCGTAATGGTCTCAACATTCTCAACGTGTCCTCCTTCTGGCAGCAGGTCGTCATTGGCTGCGTCATTGCCCTGGCTGTCGGATTCGACGTCTTCAGGTCCAAGAAAGAATCCTGAGCACAACATTGGCAACAGAAAAACCCTGTTGAAAAACGAAAGGTAGAACGATGAAGTTCAAGACTGCTCACAAGGTGCTCGCGACGGCGGTCGTCGCGACGATGGCCGCCACCCGGTTGGCGGGGGCCTTGACCGGCCAGAAGACGCCCCGGGTTTGGCGGGCTGCAACCGCGACGGGGGATCCGGATCGGCCGCCTCCGGGACGGTCGTGCTGGCCGTCTCCACCCAGACCAACCCCTTCTTCGTCCAGCTGGTTGACGGCGCCAAGAAGGAGGCCAAGGCCAAGGGGGTCAACCTCCAGGTCCAGGATGCCTCTGACGATGCCGCCACTCAGGCCAACCAGCTCGCCAACGCGGTGTCCACCGCAGCTAAGGTCGTCATCGTCAACCCGACCGACTCCGACGCCGTCGCCCCCTCGGTCAAGGCCCTCAACAAGGCCAAGATTCCGGTCATCACCGTCGACCGCAGCTCCTCCAGCGGTGACGTCGCCTCCTTCATCGCCTCTGACAACGTCGCCGGTGGCGTCGAGGCTGCCAAGGAGCTCGCCAAGATCATGGGCGACAAGGGCGAGATCATCCACCTGCAGGGAACCCCAGGAGCCTCGGCATCCCGCGACCGTGGCAAGGGATTCACCGGGGAGATCGCCAAGCACCCGGGCATCAGGGTGGTCGCCAAGCAGACCGCCAACTTCGATCGCTCCAAGGCCCTCGACGTGACGACCAACCTCATGCAGGCACACCCGAAGGCGGCTGGCATCTTCGCCGAGAATGACGAGATGGCCATCGGCGCCATCTCCGCTCTGGGATCGAAGGCTGGCAAGGGCGTCAAGATCGTCGGCTTCGACGGCACTGCTGACGGCATCAAGGCCGTCAAGACTGGAACCCTGGGAGCGACGATCGCCCAGCAGCCCGCTCTGCTCGGCAAGGCCGCGGTGGACCAGGCCGCCGACATTCTGGCCGGCAAGACGGTTTCCAAGACCACCCCGATCAAGGTGGTGCTGGTGACGAAGGACAACGCGAAGGACTACGAATGAGTGATCGATGCGTGACCGCATCCGGAAAGGTCGCCGTCGTCGGGTCGATCAATGCCGACATGAGAGTCGGTGTGGAGAGGTTCCCCGGGCCGGGGGAGACCCTGGCCGGGGGACAGGCCACCCTGACCCCCGGCGGCAAGGGAGCCAACCAGGCCCTCGCGGCGGCACGTTGCGGAGCCCAGGTGGAGATGGTTGGTGCTGTCGGGAACGACCCGACGGCTGAGACAGCCCTCTCCCTGCTCTCGGAGTGCGTCGGCCTCGACGGTGTGGTGCGTCGAGACATCCTGACGGGGACTGCCGTCGTCATGGTGGCCGATTCCGGGGAGAACTCGATCATCGTCATCGCGGCCGCCAACGGGTCGGTCGACGCTGCGAGCGTGCATGCGCAGGCCGAGAGGGTCGGGGACGCTGACGTCGTGGTCTGCCAAGGGGAGATCCCGCGGGACGGGATAGCCGAGGCAGCTCGATGCGCCGAGCGGTTCGTGTTCAATCTGGCTCCGGTCATCAACGTTGACCCGGAGGTCATTCGGATGGCCGATCCACTGGTGGTCAACGAGCACGAAGCGGCCCTCGTCGCTGCCGCGCTGGGGTCGACGACACCTCGCCTCGAAGACGATCCTGACGCCGCCCTGCGCGAGTTGTTGGATCTGGGATGTCGCAGTGTCGTCATCACCCTGGGATCGGCCGGCTGCATCGTCGGCGGACCGGAAGGGTTCGATTCGGTGCCGGCAACGAAAACGGTGGCTGTCGACACGGTCGGTGCGGGTGACGCCTTCGTCGGTGCCTTGGCTGCTGAGCTGGCTCGCGGACGCAGCCTTGTCGAGGGTTGCCGTTTCGCCACTGCGGTGGCGACTCTGACGGTGACCAAACCAGGAGCACAGGCCTCCTACCCGAGCATTGGGGAGATCGAGAACATTCGCCAAGGGGATCAAGCATGAAGAAGAGCGGACTGCTCAACCCCCAGTTGTGTGCGGCGGTAGCCAGGTTGGGGCACACCCAGACCTTCGTCGTGGCAGACGCGGGGTTGCCGATTCCCGCGGACGTCCCGGTGGTTGATCTCGCGCTGGTGCTGGGAACTCCGAGGTTCCAGGAGGTTTTCGACGCCATCCTGGATGAGGTCGCCGTCGAGGGGGCTACGATCGCCACCGAGGCTGTCGGCCACAAGCCGGAAGAGTGGGTGAGGAATCGGATCGACGAGGTCAAAGCCGTCAGTCACGAAGACCTGAAGAAGGCACTTCCGAGTGTCTCCTTCGTAGTGCGAACCGGTGAGACGACGCCATACTCCAACGTCATCGTTCATTGTGGTGTGGCGTTCTAAGTGGAGCACGACACCTCGATTGGATCCCGACTTGCTCCGAACGTTAAGTATCCATTAGAGTCTTTACTCGCGGTCGGGAAACCGGTCGAGGTTCGGGCCTATAGCTCAGTCGGTTAGAGCGCCGCCCTGATAAGGCGGAGGTCACTGGTTCAAGTCCAGTTAGGCCCACCATTAAAACCGCCCCTGACAAGGGGTAACGATAACCTCGTGACCCCGGTCGGTACGATCTCGGTACGATTCGGCCCTGACGCGCTGTCGCGAAGGTGGTTCCCGACGAAGGGAACGGCCATGGAGACCACGAGTTCAACATCTGCCCACACCACGTCCGAGAGCCTTACTGATGGGGTTCCTGATGGGGTGGAGATGCTTCACTATGTGTCCCGGCGGAAGATGGTGCAGTGTCAGGAGTTTGGTGGGGTGACGACCGCCTTGTGTGGTCACGTCATGTATCCGTCGACGCCGTCGGTGCTTAAGCCCGCCACGGCTGGTGGTCGGTGTCGGTCGGTGATCTGTGATGAGTGCGCCAGGGTGTACGACACGCTCTCGAAGTGAGTGACAACGACGACCTTGCATGGGGGGTCAGTGAAAACCGACCTTGCATGGGGTGACGGTGAAGTGTGGCCTTGCATGGGGTGAGTCCCGGGGTCGCTAGGCGCTCTCGACGACCTTTTTGGGGTTGACCCCAAAAGGCCTCCCCCTGAGGCGGGGTGCTGCCCTTGGCCGAAGTACCCCCATCTTGGACAGCTGTCCTCTCCCGGCGGCTGTCATGGCCTACAGATTTTTTGGTCACTGTCATGGCATACCCCCCACCGTCGACAGCTCACAGGAACCATGAACGGTGGGGGTACGGCAGGGGCGGGGCTTAGGCGGTCTCGGCTTCAATCTGGTCGAGTCGGGCTTCTACCTCGTCGAGGTACATGCCCTTCCATATGGCTCCGGTTATGGAACGTTTGTGGCCGTCCCGTCGGTCGTGGGCTTGCCGGGTGGGCAGTACGAGGAGTTCGTATGGACCTCCAGCCCCATTCTTGCTGTGGGGTCTCTTGTGGAGTGTTAGGCCAAGCTTCTCGGCTCGCTCGTCGGTTGCCTTCTCCCGGGCTCGGCGGTGCTTGGCTGCGCAGATCCTCTGGCCGGGGTTGCCGGTGAGTGACTTCCCGCAGAATCCGCACGGGTCATGGGGCACCAGGGCGAGGACTTGGCTGACCGTCTCAGGTGGGGAGGGCTGCTCTGGCTCTCCCGAAGGAGTCACCGAAGGTGTCGAAGGGATCAGCCCTGCGGGAGATGACTCCTTTGACACCTTCGTGACTCCTTCGTCATCGAGTCCCCAAATGTGGAGGTGGATGAAGGCGGCGAACCTGTCCCTGGCTTGGATGAGTTGGACTCCGGCGGCGGCGGTGGTTTCGTCGGTGACGAGCTTGAGAGCCATAGCGCACCTCCTTAGCATAAGTATTCAACGCCGTGAAAAAAGCTACAGGCATTCTCTCGCCCGCCCGTGGAACGGTCTGGGGAGATATTTCGCTTTGCCGTGGTCGAGTGATCTGTGAGGGCGGGGAGGGGTATACCCCCCGGTCTGGTTGTGTTCCCGGGGGGTTGGGTTCATCGACGCCCTCAGTAGTACTTAGGGTTAGGAGTGTTGCGGCTTCCATGCCTTTGTTCTGGTCCCGTGGCTGACCAGTGGGTGGCAGGTGAAGGGGAGTACTGCCAGGTGTGGTGTGGTGTCCGGGTTGGTTCCGGCGGCTTTCAGTGCTGTGTAGGCGAGGTTGAGGTTGCGTCGTCTGGCAGTCTCGAGCAGTGGTCTCAACCCGTTGCGGGCAACGAGGTCATGGCTGTGTTGTCGATCTGTTTGGTTTGCTGGTTGAGGCGCTCGATTGTCTCCAGGGCGAATTGTTCGTTGCTTGACAGGGTGAGCATCGTGGTGAGGTTTCCGTCCTCGTCGGGGATGAGGATGCGGGTCATGGCGGTGGTCAGGCGGTGGTTGGTGTGCAGCTGCGGTCGCTCGGCTGCTTTGTCGTTGAACGTGGTTCACGGTTGCTGTGAACGGTGAATCGTCTATGAGGTTGCGACTGGTGGTGTATCTGCATGCATTGATCGACAGCGGGTCTGGAGGGCGAGCCAGAAGGGCAGGGGGTGCGTGGGCACCCTTCACCCCATCGGGGGTGTCCTGGGTATGCGCTGGACGCACCCCCTCTGGGGGTGGGGCCCAAGGCTCAGTTGTGGTGGCCTGTCTGTCGTTCGGCGTTGCGTAGCCCGTCGTGCAGGGCGGTGCGCAGGTCGATGCCAGCAGTATCGGTGACACGGAGGGTGGGTGCCAGTAGGTATTCGATGGTGATACGTAGGGCTGCTGCTGCCACGTAGCCGAACCCGCCGCTGCCTTGCTCGGTGAGTGCCTGGGTGGTGATGGCGTCGAGGCGGGCGGGGTCGTCGCAGGCGTCTGCCATACGGTAGGCCAGCACGGTCGCAGCCGATTCGATGGCGTCGATGTCGACCATGCCAGCCGGGGTGCCGTCATCGTCACAGAGCACGTAGATATTGTCGTCGGTCATGGTGGTGGTCCTTTCAGCTGTGGTTGATGTTCTGTTGGGCTTTCGCGTGCCAGGGACGGCACCGGGAAAGGAGTCCTGGCGTGCGGGTGAGTGAGTCTCCACAGGCGCTGCACTGATCGTTGCCGGGCTTGTTGGGAAACTTCAGCCGCTCCCTAGGAATACCCATGATGCATTCGGGCTGGTGTGGTGCCGTCGGGGACGAAGAGTGGGTGCCAATAGGGTCCACCTCTTCGGGCGTGACACCCATTGACACCTTCTCGTTTGGCTCTATAGGCGGGTCAGAATGGGTGTCAATAGGTGTCACCTCCATAGACCGGGGGGTCGTTGACACCCACTCTTCGTCCCGGGTTGACTCGGCATGGTCGTCCCTCCTGTCGCACGCCTCGGGGTGGGTGCAGCTCTCTGGCAGGTACCAGTACGTTGCGGCCCCAGGCCCATGGCCGGTGCTGACGGCGTGCAGGTTTAGGGATCGGCGAGCACGGTGAACGGTGCTCTTGGAGTAGTCACATCCACCGGTCTTGGCAGCCGAATAGACCTCCTTGGCCAACAGGCAGCCACCCGCGCTGGGACTCCTGAGCCAGTTATCGAGCCATGTCGCACATGAGGTGCGTTCTTCAAGGTCCTCCTCGGTGGTTGATGCCCGGTTGATGATGTCGGAGACGCTCACTGATGAGGAGCCGGTGACGTGAGCCACTGGCACAGCCGATACCTCCCCGTTGTCGTCTGCCACTTGGGCGCTCTCAAGGGTGTAGGCCCATGACTGCCCAGCGGTGTCGGAGTAGTTCGACTTATCGCATGTGATGACCCGTTCCCCGGTCTCGCTGTCGGCAGCCACGAGGAGAGCCGACCGACAGCGGTCCCGGATAGCACCAGAGCCCTTGATCTTGTCCGACGCTCTGCCACCACCCTTGGAGAAGTGATGGACGATGACCACGGCGATGTTGAGTTCTTCAGCTAGGGCCGCCAGCGGCACGAGCGCATCGTTAACGTCCTTATCGCTGTTGAGGTCGCCTGCCAGGGCTGCCGACAGCGGGTCAATGACCCACAGGCGCGCCCCGAAGTCGATGAGGGATTGACGGACAAGGGATTGATCAGAGGGAAGCCGTAGGGGTGCCGTGTAGTCGTAGCCACCGGTGGTGTCGGTGATGTCGAGGAATCCCCAACGGTCCGGGTCGGCTCCCGCTGCCTTCAGGCGCAGACTCTGTAGCCCCTTGTCGTCCTCCGTGGCTGTGGTGAGGGCTTTCACCCGCTTTTCTGCCGCCAT
>OAXA01000072.1_pt1 | contig 16588 bp, 10 predicted proteins | sample 1501441 | NCBI WGS metagenome assembly OAXA01 (sample SAMEA2580299, study PRJEB22360) | human gut metagenome | biome: human gut; feature: human-associated habitat; material: faeces | place: Denmark | collected 2008/2010
CTCCAATATCGGTTACGGCTGGTGGAGCCATGACATCGGTGGGCACATCTTCGGGGCCCGCGATGACGAGCTCATGGCTCGATGGGCGCAATTCGGGGTGCTCTCCCCCATCAATCGACTGCACTCGACCAAGAACGAGTTCGGGTCCAAGGAACCGTGGCACTACTGCGCAGAAACCGAAATGGTCATGACGCAGTGCCTACGAATGCGTCACCGTCTCATCCCGTATCTGCACAGCGAGAATTTGTCGGGCCATCGCGACCTGTGCCCTCTCATCCGACCTACCTACTGGACTCACCCGGAGTGGGAGGAGTCCTATGTCGATCGCAATGAGTACTGGTTCGGCAGCCAGCTCTTGGTGCGGCCGGTCACCAGCAAACGCGACCCCGTCACGGGACTCGCGACCACGCGTACTTGGTTACCCCCTCTCAGTGATGGTCTTCGGTGGGTCGACCTCCTCACTGGGCTCACCTACTCGCCACAGCGTTTCGTCACCATGTCTCGCACTATCGACGAGGTTCCTGTCCTTGCCAAGCCTGGAACCATCATTCCGACTGCCACCGACCCGCTGGCCAGGGGAGATGTGACGACCGATCTCACCTTGGTCGTCGTCCCGGGCGCTGCCGGCCACTTTGACTTGCTTGAGGACGACGACAGCCTGCGGACGACTCCTCTCGACCTCGACTCCGATGGACGGCTGCGAATCGGTCCATGCGAAGGTCCACGCACAGCTGTGATGCGACGATGGCGCGTGAGCGTCCACGCAGGAGGGCGTCCCGTCACGATTGATCTCGGGCAGCATCGTCTGGACGAGGTCGTCGAAACCACCATCTCGGTCTCGTCAGACTGCGCCGATGACCTCATGACGAGAGCCATCACGCTCATCGATGATGCTCAGATCGAATTCACCACAAAAACTCGCTTGGCAGACCTGTTGCGAAGCGGCCGTCCTCCCCTCGAGCTCACCGCAATGCTGCTGGCCGAGGATGCGTCCGAACCTCTTCGCAACGCCCTGTTGGAGATCGTCTGGGCACTCCCTTCCGAGCGAGTTGACTAAACCGTATTAGTAACTACACTTCAATTCTGAAATTATCCGTTGTCAATGTCGCAACCGCCAGGGACTCCCCATGCATGATCACGCCCCCATTCTTGACGGTCGGGTGCGCCGTCATCTCGCTGAGAAGATTCGCCCCGCCGAGACCACCACGGTGTGCCCACTCGACGTCGAGTGGGCTCCCGTCACTGACACCACCGAGGGACCGAACAGTCGCCCCGGAGTCCGCGGCCAGGGAGAGCCCATCTCGATCAGCGAGGGGCTGTCGCTGAGCTATGAGCCGTTCCGGGTGGGAGACAAGTGGGGCCCGCCATGGGGAACGACCTGGCTCCATCTCATGGCCACCGTTCCGCCGGAGCATCGCGACGATCATCTCGAGATGATCGTCGACCTCGGGGGCGTCTGGGACTCCCCAGGGTTCCAGTCCGAGGGCCTCGTGGTGCGTCCGGACGGGTCGGTCATCAAGGCTCTCAATCCGCGAAACACGTGGATTCCCGTCGAGATCGACACGGAAGGTCACATCGACATCTACGTCGAGGCTGCCTCCAACCCGATCCTGTTGGCCCAGCCTCCTTTCCAGCCAACCGAGGATGGGGATAAACTCACTGCCTCGACTGACGCCTACTACACCCTCAAGCAAGCTGATCTCGTCGTCGTCCACGACGAGATCCGCGAACTCATCGCTGACATCATGACCTTGTCCGGTTTGGCTGCCCAGCTACCGGAGGATTCTGAGCGCCGGTGGGAGATCCGTCGTGCTCTGGATCGTTCCATGGACAGAATCGATCTCTTCGACGTTGCCTCCACAGCATCAGCTGCTCGCGCCGAGTTGGCCCCAGTCCTCGCTCGTCCTGCCCACGACTCTGCCCAGACGATGACGGCCATCGGCCATGCCCACATTGACTCCGCCTGGTTGTGGCCGCTGCGCGAGACCCGACGCAAGGTCGCTCGAACCATCTCCAACCAGCTCAATCTCATCGAGAACGACCCCACCCATCTCTTCGCCTTCCCTGCTGCTCAACACTCGGCCTGGCTGGAGGAGGACCATCCTGATCTCTTCGCCAGACTGCAGAAGGCAGTCGCCGACGGCCGGATCATCCCGGTTGGAGGTATGTGGGTGGAGTCTGACGCCAACCTGCCTGGTGGTGAGGCGATGTGCCGTCAGCTGCTGTACGGGCAGCGGTACTTCATGGAGAAGTTCGGCCACCACTGCCCCGAGGTGTGGCTGCCTGATTCCTTCGGTTACTCGGGAGCCCTACCGCAGCTGGCCAAACTGGCTGGCGCCCAGTGGTTCCTGACCCAGAAGATCTCGTGGAACCAGGTCGACAAGTTTCCCCACCACTCCTTCTGGTGGGAGGGAATCGACGGCACCCGCATCTTCACCCATTTCCCGCCGGCTGACACCTACGGTTCTGACCTCTCGGCTCGTGACCTCGAACACGCCCGGTCCAACTTCCAGGACAAGGGCCGCGCCAATTCCTCCTTGGTGCCCTTCGGCTATGGAGATGGCGGCGGTGGTCCCACTCGCGAGATGCTCGCCCAGGCCCGTCGTGTCGCCGATCTTGACGGATCCCCCAAGCTGGCCATCGAGCCTCCGGCCACGTTCTTCAGCCGCGCCGAGGCCGAACACGAGGATCCGGGCGCCTGGGTTGGGGAGCTCTATCTCGAGCTGCACCGCGGCACATTCACCAGCCAGTACGAGGTCAAGAAGGGCAACCGTCGCAATGAGCACCTGCTGCGCGACGCCGAGCTGTGGTGCGCCACCGCAGCCGTACGCGGCCTGATGGACTACCCCGGTGAGCGGTTGGCCGAGATCTGGCGGACCATCTGTCTCTACCAGTTCCACGACATCCTGCCTGGATCGGCGATCGCGTGGGTGTATCGCGAGGTCGTCGCCGATCACCGGCGCATCTCTGACGAACTCACCGAGCTCATTCACCATGCCCAGGAGCTGCTAGCCGGAGAGGGTGACGAGCAGGTCGTCTTCGATTCTTCTCCGATGACTCGTCCGTGGGCTTCCACCGTGGCCATGGGGGCCGGAGTTGCTCCGACAATTGCCCACGGGGTTCAGGCTGAGGATGCGGCTGACGGATTCGTCGTCGACAATGGCCTGCTGCGTCTTACCGTTGACGAGCACGGCCTCATCACCCACCTCGTCGACCCTGCTTCCGGTCGCGATGCCATCCCGGCTGGTCAGCGTGGCAATCTTCTTCAGATTCACCCTGACTTCCCGAACATGTGGGACGCGTGGGACATCGATCCCTTCTACGCCAACAACGTCACCGACCTGGATGATGGCAGGGCCACCATGTCCCGCAACGGTGATTCCGTGACCATCAGCGTCACAAGGACGTTCGGGGATTCCCGCGCTACCCAGTCGCTGACCGTGAATCCGGGAGATCCGCGCGTCAAGGTGCGCACCCATGTCGACTGGCACGAACGAGACAGTCTGCTCAAACTGTCCTGGCCGGTGGACGTCCACACCGATCACGCCGACTACGAGATCGAGATGGGTCACATCACCCGTCCCACCCACACCAACACCTCGTGGGATGCCTTCCGCTTCGAGGTTCATGCCCATCGCTGGGTGTACATCTCCGAGCCCGGATTCGGCGTCGCCATCGCCAATTCCGGCACCTATGGGTGGAATGTGTCCCGCCATCCCAAGGACAACGGCCCGCGCCTCCCTTCTCAAGGGAGCCCGATACCCCGACCCGCGCGCCGACGAGGGAGAGCATGACTTCTTCCACACTTTGCACGTCGGAGCCGATCTCACCGATGCCGTGCGTGACGGGTATGCCGCCAACCTGTGCGTGCGTCGTCGTCAGGGATCGCCGGTCGATCCGCTGGTCAGCGTCGAAGGCATTGCGGTAGAGGCCGTCAAATTGGCTGAGGATGGCTCTGGTGACGTCATCGTCCGGCTATACGAGCCCTACGGGCGTCATGTTCACACCACGATGACGGTGGGCTTTGATGCCACGTCCGCCGTTGAGTCCGACCTGCTCGAGGACCCCCTTGAGGACAACCCGCACGCCCAGGTCGGTCCGTCAGTCATCACCGCTGGCCTTGCTGACGACACCATCGGTCTGTCCATGCGCCCCTTCCAGGTTGCGACCTTGAGGTTGGGACGCAACCGATGAGGATTGGCGTCAATCACACACCGTCACAGGGATGGTTCCACAGCTGGCTTGACCTCGATATCGATGCGGCACGACGCGATTTCGAAGCAATTGCACGACTGGGCCTCGATCACGTACGAATCTTCCCACTGTGGCCGTTGTTGCAGCCCAATCGCGGTCTGGTGCGTCCCCGCGCCCTCGATGACGTCGTCTCCGTCGTGCGCGCAGCTGGCGAATTCGACCTTGAGGTCACCGTCGACGCCCTCAACGGCCATCTGTCGAGTTATGACTTCCTGCCCTCCTGGGTGGTCACATGGCACGAGTCAAATCTCTTCACCGATCCGCTCGTCAAGGCTGGCCAGACCGAACTCATCAGCCAACTGGCAACACGCCTGCGGGAAGAGCCGAACGTCACCGGTATGACGGTGGGCAACGAGTTCCCGCAGTACGCTGCTCTGGCCCCGGGGCACCATCATCCGACGCGCAGCGGGTGCACCGTCGATGAGGCCCAGACGTGGCTGGAGACGATGCTCGGGACCATGCGGGACCAGTGGCCGGACGGACGGTTCTGGTTCGGGTTCGACGACGACCTCTGGTTCGTTGACGATCATCCCTTCACCCCGCGTCACGCCGTCACCCTGGGCTCATCGACGACCATCCATTCCTGGGTGTTCGCGCAGGTCGGACCGCACTTCGGGGAGGGACATCCCGCCCTCACGTGGTTCCCACGCTATCTGCTCGAACTGGCCCGGGCCTGGAGTCCCGATCCCCACCGTCCACTCTGGCTGCAGGAAATTGGTGCGCCTCGCAGCCATGTTCCCGACGACCGGGCAGCGGACTTCGTCACGTCGTCCCTGGCCTCGGTGGCCACCACCCCGAGTCTGGAGGCGGTGACATGGTGGTGCTCCCACGACGTGTCAGACCAGCTGTTGGATTTCCCGAAGCTGGAGTATTCGCTCGGCCTGTTCACCAACGACGGCAAGCCAAAGCCGGAAGCCCTGGCCATCTCGGACGTGCTGCCCGATTTGCATAACGCTCAGCCCCAGGAACAGGCCGATGAGCCGCTGGAATTCAGCGCGGACTGGGCCACCGGGGCGGGACGGTCGGTGTCTTTCCCCATGGGCGATCTCTTCGCCCGATGGGTTGATGAAGCCATACAGACCGGACGAGCACCCAGGCTCGTCTTTCATCCCACCCATGCGCTCACAGGCCGAGAGGCCCTCGCCGGTGCTCTAGCCCGCTGACCTGTGCGACTGCGACCTCATGCTCGACACTCGGAGGCCTGGACCATGGCCCAAGGATCCCCGGTCGTCAGGAGCGCGGGAACCTCTCTCGCAGCGCGGCATCGACGATAGCTGGCACGAACTCTGAGACATTGCCCCCATTGCATGCCGCCGAACGAATCATGGAGGAGCTGATCGTCCCGAATTCGCGCCCAGCCGGCAGCAGGATTGTCTCGATCCCGCTCATGGCCTTGTTGAGGTGGGCCATCTGGAGCTCGTAGTCAAAATCCCCACCAAAGCGCAGGCCACGAATGATCGCGTCAGCCCCTTGCTCGGTGCAGAAGTCGACGAGCAACCCGTCGACGAGGGCGACCTCGACACCCGGGATGTCAGCGACGGCATCCCTGACGAAGGCCACCCGCTCCTCCATGGAGAAAATGCCATTCTTGGCCGAGTTGACCGCCACCCCGACGACGACCTCGTCAACAAGCTCGGCGGCTCGCGTCACGATGTCGACGTGGCCGAGGGTGATGGGGTCAAAGGATCCTGAAAAAACTGCTTTCACTGCTGCTCCATGGGCTCGTGGTTGCGCTGGGCATAGTAGACGACGGTTTCACCGTAACGAGAGTTCCACGACTCAAACCCTTCCGGGACGTGAGGCGGTCGGCTGCGGCGCGACCTCTCCACCACGATCAGTCCGTCATGGGCCAGGGCGTTCTGAATGGTGGCGTCGATGAGGCCATCCATGACGTCGTCGGCCAAGTCGTAGGGCGGGTCGAACCAGACGACGTCAAAGATCTGCCGGTTGTCGGAGAGAAATGTCGATACCGTCTGGGCGACCACCTGAATCCGCAAGCGCGTGGTCCGGGCGTTCTCCTTCATGACATGACACGCCGAGCGGTCCCGGTCGACGGCAACGACCGTCGATGCACCGCGACTGGCAGCCTCGAGGGCAACTGCTCCGGACCCAGCGAACAGGTCGCAGAAGGCTTGCCCGGCCAGCTGGTCCTCGGGAGCCTCATCAGATGTTCCGTTCCAGGCTGCCAACGCAGAGAAGACAGCCTCGCGCACCCGATCGGTCGTAGGACGTGTGAGCCGCCCTGACGGAGTGGTCAGACGCTGTCCGCCAGCACGACCCGAGATAATCCTGCTCACCCCTCCAGGCTAGCGGTTTCGCCCGATCACGCCCGCATCGTCGCCGTACCCATTGCATCCACTCCTAAACCCCTCGACATGGTCATGTGGCGAGCCATCCTCACCAACATCGGCAACTTTGTGCCGGTCGGCTCCCGAAATGGGCCGTGTTCAGGAAGAATGGCCCCATGATCAATGAGGAGAACCCGATCACCGAGGTCCCGGAGGACAGCTGCTGGGGCTACCTTGACACGGCTGAGGTCGGCCGCCTGGCCACCAGCGTCAATGACCAGCCCGAGGTATTCCCCGTCAACTATGTCGTCGACGGGCAGAGCATCGTCTTCCGCACCGCCGCTGGAAGCAAGCTTGAGGACATCGTCACCAACAACCGTGTGGCCTTCGAGGCCGACGGTTGGACCGAGGAGACCGGCTGGTCGGTCGTCGTGCGCGGCAGCGCCGAGGTCATCACCGACGAGGCCGAGCTCGCGCTGTGCGACAAGATGCCCCTGCTGCCGTGGGTGCCGACCGTGAAGCGCAATTACGTGCGTGTCCAGGCCGATCAGATCACCGGCCGTACCTTCGCCTTCGGTCCGGAGCCCAAGGACAACTGACAGACCACTCATGAAGGTCCGGATCGTCGTCAACGTTCCGGACCTTCGTCACGCCTGGTCAGCTCATCCCTGTTCCATGAGATCGCCCTCAGCCAGCATCTCCGTCGCGGTGACAACGTCGAGCAGCCGGGGATCCTCGGGCTCCTCTCGCACCCACTGTTCGGCGAGATCCTTGGACGCAGTGACGATCTCGGCGTGGTCGAGCACCCGCAACAACCGCAGTGGCGAGGAATACCCCGACTGGGAGGATCCGAGCACATTGCCCTCGTGACGCTGGGCCAGGTCCAATTCGGCCAGCTCAAAGCCGTCACGGGACGATGCCACTGCGGCAAGCCGCTCACGGGCCGTCGATCCGGGCAGGGCCGTCGTCACCAGAAGGCACAGGCCCGGCAGCTTTCCTCGCCCGATACGTCCGCGCAACTGGTGCAACTGGGAGACGCCGAAGTGATCGGCATCCATGATGACCATCATGGTGGCGTTGGGGACGTCGACGCCGACCTCGATGACCGTGGTGGAGATGAGGACCTGGGACTCGCCGTCAGCGAAACGATCCATGACGGCCTTCTTCTCATCGGCGTCCAGCCGAGAATGGAGGACGTCGATGCGCAGTCCTGCGAGCGGACCGGAGGCCAGCTGAGGAGCGATCTCCTCGACCGCAGCCGTCGGCGGGCGACCACCCTCGACGTCGTCAGCGTCATCGCTGCTGATACGAGGACACACCACGAAGACCTGATGCCCGGCCTCGCACTCCTCTCGGATGCGCTCCCAGGCGCGGGTGAGCCACGAGCGGTGGGCTGGCAGATCAACCACAGTGGTTTGGATGTCGGCACGTCCTGACGGCAGTTCTCGCAAGGTCGACACCTCGAGATCACCGAAGACCGTCATGGCAACCGTGCGAGGAATCGGCGTTGCAGTGAGAACGAGCTCGTGAGGTCGAGCACCATCACCAGTCGTCAAGACACTGCGCTGCTCGACGCCGAAGCGGTGCTGCTCGTCAACGACGACCAGACCGATGTTGTTGTAGATGACCTTGCCCGACAACAGGGCATGGGTTCCGATGACAATTCCGGCCGCTCCCGAGGCGATGTCGGCCAAGGCGGTTCGAGTTCCAGCCGTCCTCATCGAACCGGTGAGCAGCGCAACTCCGGTGGAGTTCTCTGGAGCGTCGAGGCCACCGCCCGCGGCCAACTCGTCCATCATCCCGGTGATCGTGGCGTAATGTTGCTGGGCGAGAACCTCGGTGGGTGCCAGCAGGACGGCTTGGTACCCAGCGTCAACGACTTGGAGCATCGCTCTCAAGGCCACGAAGGTCTTACCGGAACCCACCTCCCCCTGCAGCAGTCGGTGCATGGGGTGATCGGAAGACAGGTCAGCGTCGATGGCCCGGCTAATGTCGTCCTGGCCTGCCGTCGGGGCGAACGGAAGCCTCGACTCAAAGGCTGCCAGCAGGCCGTCATCACGACGTCGACACACCGGCGCGTCATGACTGTCGGCATTACGTCGACGCACCGCCATCGTCACCTGGGTGGCGATGGCCTCCTCCCACACCAGTCGCTCGGCACCGCGAGTGGCTTCCTCCACCGAATGCGGGTGATGGATGGCGTGGTAGGCCTGCCACAGGGTCGGCAGATCAGCCTCCTGACGCAGCCATTCGGGCAGAGTGTCCTCAAGTTCGGGGGTGGACTCGAGCAGCATCGACTCCACCGAGGCAATCTCCCAGGTGCGCAACTTCGAGGTCTGCGGGTAGAGACCGAGCAAACCGTGACGCTGCACCTGCGCAGCCATCACCTTGCCCTCCTCACGGCCCGCCACGACCTTGCCGTTGCGGTCGATCATGACGAAGTCGGGGTGAACGAGCTGCGGGTTACCCCGGAATTCCCCCACCTTGCCGACGAAGATGCCGTGAGTGTGGGCCGAAAAAATGCGCTGCCAGTAGGACACGATGTGGGGTTTGCCGAAGAAGGTCACCGGCAGGCGTGCGTTGCCGTCGGACAGCATGACTTCCAGACGTTGACGCGGTCGCCTCTCTCGACCTGTCACAGTCTTGTTGGTGTGAACCTCGACTCCGACGACGTCGGCCACCAAGGCGACTTCAGTGTCAGCGACGAGGTGGGACACATCCGTGGTTTCGGTACCAGTGAGGTAGCGACGTGGAAGGTGACCGAGGGCCTCGCCGACGGTCTCGACGTGCATCGCGGCGAATGCTTTGGCCGTCTTGGCCCCCACCGCCTCTGCCAGAGGGCGGTGAAGTTCCTGCTGGGTGCGGGTGTGCCACCTGGTCACTGCATTCACAGTGTCACCGTACCGACAGGCAATGACACCCACAACGACAAAGAACCCGCCTTACGACGGGTTCCAACGTCGAACGCAGTGCTCAGCGGCTGACTCGGCCAGCCTTGAGGCACGACGTGCACACGTTCATGCGCTTGTGCGTGCCGTTCTCGACGACACGGACGCGCTGGATGTTCGGGCTCCACCGGCGATTGGTCTTCTTCTTCGACCAGGGGACGTTGTGTCCGAAACCGGGGCGCTTGGCGCAGACGTCACAGACAGCAGCCACTGGGAGATCTCCTTGTTCGGGGTCGGCGTCACGCGGACGCCCACACAATCGATGGGTTCGAGGGTTCCTGGGGAACTCAAGGGGTTCCCTTGGGAACTGGACAAGCTTATATGGTCGAACGACCAGAACCCAAATCCGATGAGATGGGCAGTTCCGGCAGCGACCGGACGATGTCCATCATGCATGATTGACACTTGGAGCAACGCTGGGTACTGATGACCACAGGTACGCCTGCCATGCACGGCCGGGGCTAGCATGTCCACAGATCGAGACCCGCCCAATCCTCGGGTGCACCCGTCCGAAACAATGGAACGATATCGTTGTCTGGATAGCTCTCAAAAAGAGTCGGCATCGGAAGGTAGCCCAGTACTTCCTCAACCAAGCTTCGTGTACGCCGCAATCATCTCTTCCACGAGACTTAGCCTGCACACCCAGGCGTTTCGGATCCAAGTAGATCAATGGGTCGATACGTCCCAGCTCGTAGCCAAGCATGGCGCGAACAGCCGTCTCCACCCGGTCCAGCTCAATGAACACGCTGTGACGTAATCGTTCATCAAACTTGTAGAGATCAACCACCAAGTCCAACGATGCACCAGCTACGAATTCATCACCGACTGCACCCTTGTCATCGGTGAAGCGGCGCATCGGATACCAATACCCCGACAATCGGTAGTAGTTGAGCCGTGCCAAGAGGTGCTCGGCTCGATCCTGATCATCAATGCGCATCCCGCGCCCACGCAACAGCTCGACCTGCTCTGTGTAGGTTTTGAACTGCTTGGCCTGAGCCACCCGCGGGATTGCCTTTCCGAAAAACGAGGACCGGCCCTGGACTCCCACCGAAGCGGGCAGCGGAACCGGTCGTGCTGGTGTCAACTGTACAACATCCAGGACAAGCTGAGCAACAAGGCCGACGACATCGCCCACGCCCCCCGGCCGACGGTGTAAGCATAGGCCTACCGGTATCTGGGGACCCGGCAATGAGGTACCACGATCCGATTAGATGGGCAGCTCCGGCAGCGATCGGACGATGTCCATCGTCTCGACCGACACCCGGGTGACCCGCTTGACGAGGTCGACGATGTATCGGGGGTCGTCGTGCTCGCGGCACCAGTCGTTGGGGTCGTTGACGATGCCGGAGGCCTTGTCGGTTTTCACCTGGTAGCGGTCGATGAGCCATTCGAGGCCGGAGCGTTCGTCGAGCCAAGCCGATACTCGTGCGCGGCGGCGGGAATGTCACTCAGCGTGAGGTAGCCGTTGTAGATGATGGCCTTCCGAGTGGTCTTGTCCTCCCACCGCATCTTGGTGACGCGATACAGCTCCCACTCGTCGACATCGAGCGGATGCGTGGACTCGTGGAGCGGGTAGGGATCGACCGTCTCGTAGTTGACGTGCAGATCGGCAAGTGCGCGGCCGGCATCGACGAACGCCTGGAAGTCAGCCGATGAGGCGGCCAGCGGGATGCGCGGCAGCATCCGTTTGAGATCGGCGGCGAACACCTCCCGATACTGCTGGGAGTGCAGCACCCCGTAGACGTAGTGGAAGATGTCGTCCTTGCTCACCTGTGGCCCGAACTTCTCCCGGTAGACGGCGAGGATCTCATCGGTGATGTTGTCGACGCGACGGTAGCCGTACTCGTCGACCTCCCCGGGCGAGGCCGCAAAGAGCCCATCGTCTGCAGAGACCTTCTCGTAGGTCCAGCGGGGGAAGAACTGGGCGGGATCTACGAACGGGAAAGCATCAGGGACAACGTCAGACAACAGAGTCGCAAACGTAGTCCTAGGTGAGGGCGCAGTTACATAGAAACCCACATTCTCATGCTGCGGCGTCGGGAAAATCTTCTCCAGCTGGTACACCCTCTCGTTGAGAGGTCGGTCGAAGTAGGCGTACTGCTTGGTGAATGGGCGGTACGACCCGAGGTAGATACGGTGCTTCCTGAATTCGTGGGTGCGCCCCTTGCGAGCATCGGCGAGAAGGTCACTACTCCAACTGATCTTGGTCGGATCGTTGTCGATGTCGGCACCCACCGCCTGTGCATTGTAGTTCTCGACCATCCGGCTCATGTTCCCGTTGACCGATGCGCGACTGAAGTTGTAGCACCAGGCATCGCGGTTGGTCTTCAACCCTGCCGAGAACAGTTGGAAGATCGGGCACGTGGTCTCGCTCTTGCCCTTGATCCCCAGTGCAGGGAATGTGTCGAAGATGGCATTGCGCTGGTTGATCCAGTCGCCGGCCTCGTTCGGGGTGATCGAGCGCCACGGCACCGACGCCAAGGTGGCCTCGTCAATGTCGGCGAGCTTCTTTTCGCGGGACTGGTAGTCGGGCACGCTGTGGTAGTGCAGCTGGCATCCCGCAACACCGGGCTGTTTGGCGGCGATGAGGACCGCCACCCCGGTCCGGGCACCAGATCCGAAGACCTTGCCGCCCTCCCGGCGAGACGTCTCCCCTGCCGTACGCTGATTGCCGCGCAGGTTGTACACCCAGATCTGGGTGAACTCGTCCACCAAGGTCTTGCGGATGCCGTCGGCGGGGGTGCCGTTCACCCCACCCATGTTGGCGGCCCCGGCCACCACTCCCTGCTCGCCGATTCGATCGCTCGCCCACCGGAAGGCGCGAATGTAGGAGTCGTAGAGGCTGTTCTTGTTCGTGGCCGTGGAACGAGCGGCGTAGGTCTGCCCTATCCGGGCGTCCAGGGTCGGGTAGTGCAGGTTCGCGTTGTCGTCATTGGCACTGGACTGGCCGGCCGAGTACGGCGGGTTGCCGACGATCACCTGGATCGGGGCCGCCAACTGCCGCTCGATGCGCTCATTGTTCGCCGGGATCAACGAGGTGTCGGCCCGATCCCCCTTCTCGGTGATCTGGAAGGTGTCGGTGAGTGTGGCACCCGGGAAGGGCGTGTACCGGGCGCTCGGAGCCTCCTGCGAAGCCCGCCCCTCGGACTGCTCGCCCTCGGTGCTGGGGATCTCACCTCCCGGCCCGGTTTCAGCCGCTGGGCGCGAGGCGAACTGCTGGTCCGCGATCTCGTCCACCCGGGCCTGGGTGAGAGTCTGGTACGTCGTCTCGATGTTGACGCACGCAATGTAGTAGGCCAGCAGCATGATCTCGTTGGCCCACAGCTCCCGGTCATGCTTGCGCCCCAGGTCCTCGGGCCGGATGATCCCCGATTCGAGCAGCCGCACGATGAACGTCCCAGTGCCGGTGAACGGGTCCTGCACGTGCACGTCGGTGTCGGTGAGACCGTAGCCGAACTGCGCACGGCACACGTCGTCGGCACTGCGCAGGATGAAGTCGACGACCTCCACCGGCGTGTAGACCACCCCCAGGGAACTGGACTGCTTGGGGAAGGCCTTCCGGAAGAACTGCTCGTAGAGCCGGTGGATGACGGTCTGTCGACCGGCTGTGGTCGTCACCCCTTGGGCGCTGCGGCGTACTGAGGCATAGAAGGATTCCAGGGCGGCGGTCTCCGCCTGCAGGCCGGCTCTCTCGAGCAGACCGATCATGGTCTGCATGGTGGCCGAGACCGGATTGTTCCGGGCGAACGAACCGGTAGGGAACAACGCCTCGAACACTGGTTGGGTGATGAGGTGTTGACTCAGCATGTCGATCGCGTCGGCCTCGCTGATCGACTCATTGATGTTGGCGCGCAATCCCTCGTGAAAAGCGCGGAAGGCGTCGGCAAGTTCGTCGTCCTCGGCTCGAGCACGCGTCAACAGACTCGTGATGCGGGTCACCTGATTGGTGTGGATGTGCACGACGTCGTCGGCCCAGTTCTCCCAGTACTCACGCTCGCCCACCTTCTTGACGATGCGCGCCAGGATCGCGTCCTTGAGCTGCGTGCTGAACAACGGGAACTGCTGTCCCAGGGCCTGCTGCGCCTTCTCGGAGCGCTCCTCGGAGGCACAGTCGCGACCGAAGACCTCGATCCCGATCCGACCCTTGGTCGACTTGTCCAGATCGATCGAGTTGACCATCGCCTTGAACCGGTCGTCGTGGGAGCGCAAGGCATTGAGCACGTCCCAGACCACCTTGAAGCGCTTATTGTTGCGCATGGCCTCATCGGGTGACTCGCTCGCATCGATCGCCACCGGCAGGATGATGTAGCCGAACTCCTTGCCCGGAGCCTTGCGCATCACCCGGCCCACCGACTGCACGACGTCGACCAGCGAGTTGCGCGGCGACAGGAAGAGCACTGCATCGAGGGCCGGCACGTCCACACCCTCCGACAGGCAGCGCGCGTTGGACAGGATGCGGCACTCGCTCTCCTCGACACCCGGTGACTTGAGCCAGGACAGTTCGTCCTCACGGGTGAGCGCATTCATCGTGCCGTCGACATGATGCACCGCGACCTCGAGATCGGGCATGTCCGGATCGGTGTGAAGATCTTCGACGACCGCCGGAAAGGTCTGGGCGAAGGCCTTGGACGCCTTGATGTTCTGCGCGAAGGCCACCGCCCGTCTCATTGGCACCGGGTCCGGGCCGAAATCCATGTCTGCGGTGCGTTTGGCCAGACCATTCCAGCAGCCCACGATCTTGGCAGCATCATCGAGGGAGAGCTCATGGTCCTCGTCGGCCAGCGCCGACTGCAACCCGCCGGAGACCGACTCGTTGTCGACGCACAGGATCATGACCTTGTAGTCGGTGAGCAGGTTGCGCTCGACGGCCTCACCGAACCCCAGCCGGTGAAACTGCGGGCCGTACACCGTCTCGTCGTCCATCGACGCGACGACTGCCGAGTGGTCGGCTGCCTTGCGCTTGGACTCCTCGCCGTAGATGCGTGGTGTCGCCGTCATGTAGAGCCGCTTGGCGGCGGGCAGGTAGTCGTTGTCGTGCACCTTGACGAAAGCCGACTCGTCGGCACCGCCGGGAAGTGTGACGCCGGTGGTGCGATGCGCCTCGTCACACAGGATGAGGTCGAACTGCTCCCTGGACTCCCGCTGGGCCCGAGCGACGACGTCAATGGACTGGTAGGTGGAGAAGACGACGGTCATCTGCTTGCCGCGCCGACCCGACGCCTTCATCTGCTCGGCAAGCCGGGCGGCATCGGTCGTCGGCAGCGGGATGTCGTAGGTCGTGATGTCCTCGGTCTTGCGGGACGCCTTGGTGTCGGAGCACACGACCATCGGGCGGATCCTCGTCTGGGACTGCGCCATCCACTCCCGCAGGGTCTGACTCACCAATGCGATGCTGGGAGCCAGGAAGAGCACCTTGAGGTGGCCGTCGTTGTCGGCACACCGCCGCTCGGCAAGCTTGAGCGAGGTGAACGTCTTGCCCGTCCCGCAGGCCGAGATCCACTTGCCCCGGTCATGGTTCTGGAACCCCTCCTGGATCTTCTCCAGTGCCTCCTTCTGGTGCGGACGCAGCCCATAGCGGACGGCCTTGCGGGGGCTCGTAGGAGAGCGACTCCGGCGTGAACATCCAGTCGATCGGCGACTCGGCGATCTCGGCCAGGCCAATGCGCTGCACGGGCACGGACTGATGCTCCAGCGCCTTCTCGGCATTCCTCGACCAGTGATCGGTGGTCGAGATGATGATGCGATTGTCGAACCAGATCTGGTCCCAGGCCTTGCCCGACGCCGTGAAGAACGAGTCGATGTCCTGTTTCTGCAGGTAGTGCCCACGGTCGTAGAACTTGCACTGGATCGCGGTCCAGCGTCCGGTGTGTCGGTTGTGGGCCACCAAGTCGATGCCCGAGTCGTGGGTGTGCTCGTTGTGCTCCCACCGAGGCCAGGTCGTCACCTCGTCGTACTCGGAGGCCAGCGTGGGGTCGGTCTCGAAGTACGACACCATGAGTTCCTCGAACTGCGTTCCGCGCTCGGTCGAGGATGGTTCCGCGCGGAATCGTTCGATGACGTCATGGATGCTGGTGCGCTTGGCCACGATTCTCCTTGGAGTGGGACGCCTCACCTGGGTGAGGCGTTGTCAGCCTAGTGCACCACTGTCCGGGACCACCGTTCGGTTCACCCAAGAGTCCAAATTACCCTCACACGACGATGATGGTCGGCACGATCATGGGGCGACGTCGGTAGGTCTGCGCCACCCAGCGCCCGATGGTGCGTCGGGCAACCTGCTGGAGTTTGTGCTGGTCGCTCATGCCGCCGCGCATCGCCGACTGCAACTCGCTCACGAGTCGGTCGCGGATCTCGTCGTAGCCACGATCGTCCTCGGCGAATCCCTTGGCCTTGATGTCTGGCCCCGACACGATGCTCGCGCTCTTGGGGTTGATGGCGGCCGACACCGAGATGAACCCCTCCTCACCGAGAATCTTGCGATCGGCCAGGGCATCGGGGGTGAGTTCGCTCACCCCGGTTCCCTCGACGAGAATGTAGGAGGCATCCACCTTGCCGACGACGCTGGCCCGGCCATCGTCCAGGTCGACGACGCCGCCATCGGTGACGACGATGGCGTCCTCGGGCTGCACACCGGTGGACACCGCGATACGGGAATTCGCCGTGAGATGCCGGTACTCGCCGTGGATCGGCATGACGGCGCGCGGTCGCACGACATTGTAGGCGTAGAGCAGCTCGCCCTGGGCAGCGTGCCCGGAGACGTGAACCAGCGCATTGCCCTTGTGCACCACCGTGGCACCGCAGCTCATAAGACCATTGATGACGCGGGTGACGGCGTTCTCGTTACCGGGGATGAGCGAGCTCGCCATGAGCACGACGTCACCCTCCCCCACCGAGATGTCCCGGTGCTCACCGTGGGCGATGCGGGCCAGGGCCGACAGCGGCTCGCCCTGGGAACCGGTGCAGATGATGGCGACCTTGTCGTCGGGGTACTTGTCGAGATCACGCAATTCGATGAGTGAGTCGTCGGGCACCTTGAGGTAGCCCAGGTCGCGGGCGATCGCCATGTTGCGCACCATGGAACGCCCGACGTAGCAGATCTTG